>Ga0310121_10000540_pt1 | contig 41197 bp, 30 predicted proteins | sample CB27_Tmax_986_MG_FD_203504 | JGI IMG/M metagenome (GOLD analysis project Ga0310121, IMG submission 203504) | Marine microbial communities from Western Arctic Ocean, Canada - CB27_Tmax_986 | ecosystem: Environmental > Aquatic > Marine > Oceanic | place: Canada: Western Arctic Ocean | collected...
CTGCGTCTTTATCCACTGCGTCTTTATCCACTGCGTCTTTATCCACTGCGTCTTTATCCACTGCGTCTTTATCCACTGCGTCTTTATCCACTGCGTCTTTATCCACTGCGTCTTTATCCACTGCGTCCCAGTCCTCCTCACCGTCATCGTCTTCACCCCAGTCTTCATCTTCATACTCTTCTTCGTCGCCTTCATACACCTCGTCATCATCCACTTCTTCCCACTCTTCACCCTCCTCCTCGTCGTCCTTGTCCTTGTCCTTGTCCTTGTCCTTGTCCTTGTCCTTGTCCTCTAATTCGTCGTCATCGTCCTCTAATTCATCGTCGTCCTCATCCTCTAGGTCATCGTCGTCATCGTCCTCTAGGTCATCGTCGTCATCGTCCTCTAATTCATCGTCGTCCTCATCCTCTAGGTCATCGTCCTCATCGTCCTCTAATTCATCGTCGTCATCGTCCTCTAGGTCATCGTCCTCTAAATCATCGTCGTCATCGTCCTCTAAATCATCGTCGTCATCGTCCTCTAATTCATCGTCGTCATCGTCCTCTAGGTCATCGTCCTCTAAATCATCGTCGTCATCGTCCTCTAAATCATCGTCGTCATCGTCCTCTAAATCATCGTCGTCATCGTCCTCTAAATCATCGTCGTCATCGTCCTCTAAATCATCGTCGTCATCGTCCTCTAGGTCATCGTCGTCATCGTCCTCTAGGTCATCGTCGTCATCATCCTCTAGGTCATCGTCGTCATCGTCGTCTAGGTCATCGTCCTCTAGGTCATCGTCCTCTAGGTCATCGTCCTCTAGGTCATCATCCTCTAGGTCATCGTCCGCGCCCCTAGCCAGGGAGTCCCGAGTTTTGGATGCCTGCTCGACATAGGTCAAAGTCGTGGTTTTCAACTCTTCTTGATCAGTTTCCCTGAGCGTTGCGATTGTCACGGAAGACTCCTCCTCATTCTCTCGATTTCCCGACTGAGCGCAAGGTTTCAAATCCAAATCCGATCTCGATTCAGGTTCGGTAAGTACGGCTTTTGCAATATCTGTCGTCATTTGGGAACGCATTATTTCTCGCCGCGGCAGATCTTCCAAGCTCCGTAGACCAAATATTTGTAAAAAACGTTTCGTCGTGCTGTAAAGATAGGGTCGTCCCAATTCTTCACTACGGCCGCCAATTCGGACAAAATCTCGTTCAATCAACTGCCGCAGGACCTCACCACAACCAACTCCCCGGATGGCTTCTATCTCGGCCCGCAAAACGGGCTGCCGATACGCGACAACTGCCAGGGTCTCCATGGCGGGTGCCGATAAACGAGTTGGCCCCAAAGCATTGCCAAGCTGGTGTAGCCATGGGGCAAATTCTCGCCTTGTCATCAACTGCAGTCCACCGCCGATTTCTTCCACTTGGAATGCTCTTCCGGCGGCTTGGTAAATCTGGTTGAGTTGACAGACGAGGGTTCTCGCTTCGGTTGCATCGGCTAAATCAGCGTATTTACTTAACCTGCGGGTTGAAACGGGTTCACGAGCTAGAAATAAAATGGCTTCCAGGCGTTGTAGACGCGGGTCACAGGTAGACCGTAGCCCACCCTGGGCACTGCTTACTGAAGACCCCGTGGTGCGCCCAGCCTGTTGCTGCCTGGTTTGTGAAAATTTCAGCCAGCGATACCTGTGAGCCACACTGTGTAACTGCTCCTGAGGCGATAGTGGGCGAGGTTTGAACATATATCGCAGGTCAACAAAAAGCCATTCAAAACCCGTCACTTTTTGGCGTAAATCAAGTGAAATCAGGCGGTTGCCATCCGTCCGGACCGCTTCAAGTGTGTGTGGCTCGGTTCGCGATAGTGCATCCCCTGCGCTTCGTTGCCACGGGACCTAAAATATTACGAACTGGTTATCTGGGACAAGCCTAATCGACTGCAGAGAAATCCGGATTCCGCTACCTGGGCCATTCCATCTTCACAGATTCTTTAACACCTGTTCAATCAGCTCCAGGGGTTGTGGGCCAGACACGTTGTAGATCCTGCGTCCGGATGGGGTCTCCGGTGAATTCAACTCGCAAATAAAACTGTAGAATGTGTCGTTTTCCAGGGCTTCTAAGCGGTAATACGTAGCACCAAGCTCCTGGAGTCGGCGTTCCAGGGATCGTAGCCTTTCGGGATCGATCTTGCCGCTAACGGGGGGCAGACCAACAGAAATCATTGCGTCTTGCTGCTGAAGCGACGTGGTTGAGGCAGGTCCAGCGGTGAAAGCGACATGCGGAGAAACCATCGACCCACCAAGGTTCAAATGGCTGTTTTTATTTAAATTCTTTCGGAATGGCTGAACCTGGGGAAATCCAAACAAAGCGTATCCTGGCAGGCATATGAGCAGAAAGACCACAAACAATCTGCGTGCTTCGCGTTGCATGACAGGTCCAGGTACCGAGGAGGAAACGAGTATTTTTTGTGTCGGCTTGGAAGCATTAGCCGCAGGCCGCCAGTAGCCCCGGAAACATTCCGCCAGTCGCCGACCGTTCCGTGGGTCCTCACAGTTTGAGGTTAGCGGTTTGCGTCAGAAACTTCTCTGCTTGATAGTCCGTTGGAATCGTACACAAAACGATTAAGAAAATATTCTGCGTAATCCTGATGGGCCGCCGTCCGAGTTTCCAAAAACCGGCAAATCATAGCCTCTGCCCACCTGACCGAAAAGGGTGAATTTGAGGCTTTTGGTTGCCAAATTGGGTGGAGATCCCCAGAATGTACGGGACTCCCCTGGCGGCTCCCAAAATGAAACGCATTTATCTCGACCATAACGCTACCACGCCCATTGACCCAGAGGTCTGTGCGGCAATCCAAGAATGCTATCACGCTGGCTACGTTAACCCTTCCAGCCCACATGCGTCCGGTAGGCAGTCGCGGCGCGCACTTGAAAACGCTCGTGAACGGATCGGCGAGTTGCTCGGGTTGCGATCGAATGCGCCGCGAGCAGACCACCTGGTGTTCACGAGTGGCGGTACCGAGGCCAATAATCTGGCAATCTTCGGAATCGGGCACAACTGCAATGCCACTCTCTTCGTTTCTTCTGTTGAACACCCAAGTATCCTCGGCGCCGCCCAGGAACTGGAAAACCGGGGGGTTCCCGTCGTAAGGCTTCCCGTAGATGCCGATGGTGTGGTCTCATTGGACCGGTTGGAATCACTTTTGACACCCACTACTCGTCTAGTGAGCGTCATGGGTGGAAACAATGAAACGGGCGTCCTTCAGCCCCTCGCTGAGGTTGTTTCGCGTTGCGAGTCGCGCAACATCGCCCTGCACTCTGATGTCGTACAAGTCGCCGGTAAATTGCCGTTAAATTTTCGTGAGCTGGGTCTGGCTGCAATGTCCGTATCAGCCCACAAATTTGGTGGGCCTGTGGGTATCGGGGCCCTGGTGTTGCGACATGATTTAAACCTGAAGCCTCTTCTGTTTGGTGGATTCCAGCAGGCCGCCTTCCGCCCCGGCACCGAGCCCATCGCAGCGATCGTGGGGATGTGCCGCGCCCTGGAACTGAGCCACGCAACCCTAGCATGCAACGCAGCGCGGATGAGCCAGTTACGGGACCAGTTCGAGGCTATTTTGGCTTCGGAGTTGCCGCAAATCAAAGTCCATGGAAGCTCTGCTGAGCGGCTTCCGCATACGAGCAACATCGCGTTTCCGGGACTGGACCGCCAGGCACTGCTGATGGCGCTTGATCTGGCTGGAATTGACTGCTCAACCGGGTCTGCCTGTGCCAGTGGCTCATCGGAAAGTTCTCATGTGCTGCTTGCGATGGGTTGTGCCAAACCGCTTGTCAACAGCTCCCTCCGCTTCAGCCTTGGTCGGCAGACGACACAAGACGAGATCGAATGGGCAACTCGGGAAATCATTAGGATTTCCAGGGGCTTGTGGAGCCAATCGGGCAGCTTCAAATCAGCAACTGGACCTCGCTAACGATGGGGAAAAACGCTATAATCGGGCGTTCCGGGAAAGGGTGTCTGGCTGACGCGGTCTGATCTTACAACACAGACAACACCTGCCAGGAACCTGCCCAAAAGGTCCGGTTTGCGTGGCCACAAGACTTTTCGTTTGCTGAGGCCGCGTCGATATACTTCACCCCACCTCGTTAAGACTAGCGCTACGGAGTCGCGATTGGTAGCTGGCATATTTTCTATCCCGTTGGAACGAACTGGTTGTGATGCGAAAGGATTCAATCCCTCCGCAAGCCATCCCTTGCGCCAATATGTGGCTGGCACCGAGAATTATCTGCTGCGGGTCGTCGCCGATGCGTTCGTGAAATCTTGCCCGACATTCAATCGTCTTTTACTGCACGGGCCCACCGGGACGGGGAAAAGTCATCTCCTCCGCGGACTTTTGACGCGCTGGAAGGATGCCCACCCTCACCGACAAGTTCAGTTTTGCAGCGGGCGCGATTTTGCCCGTCACTTTTCTGACCCCACCGATACGTTGGGGTCAGAACGCCCCGACTTCGTGAACTGTTCCTGGTTCATTCTTGATAATATCGAGGAGCTTGTAGAATATCCCCGCGCCCAGGCACGGCTCTGTGTGCTCCTGGACGAACGTAGTCGCTGGAACCGTCCTTTTGTGGCAGTCGGTCGCCGGCACCCCACCGACCTTCATCTGTTGAGCGCCCTTTCCAGTCGCCTGAGTGATGGCTTGGTGATTCCCGTCCAACTTCCCCGCACAGTTACCCGGGCCACCCTGCTACACCACATGGCCAGCCACCGCAAGCTGTCCTTTGACCACGCCGCCGCCTGGAGGCTTGCCGAGTCCCTGTCCGCCACTTATCCACGCTTGCTGCAATCGCTCTTGGATTTAGAAAAGCGGGCAGCGCCCATACGGCACATTACGGAAAACGATGTGGTTGACTATTTCCAATCGCACTCGCGCTGTTGCCAGTTGGACTCGCTTGCCCAAATGGTGGCAATCGAGTTTGGGATTGCGGTCCGCACCCTGCGCAGCTCTTCGCGACAACGCACTGCGGTCTCTGCTCGCGGCATCCTGATTTACCTTGCCAGGGAAAACCGCATGGCGAATTTCAGTCGGCTGGGAAAGTTTTTGGGGGGGCGTGACCATTCCACCGTTTCCCACGCCTGGAAGAGGATGTGCAAGAGAATTCAAAGCGAACCCGCATTACAACGCTCCCTGTCAGAACTCAAAACTCAGCTCTCCCTATCGCCCACGTGACGTGGGTAAAACCTGTTGGCAGCCGGTCGGTCCCTGTTGACCGGTTTGGCCGTCAGTCCAGCAACTCACTACATCCTGTTTTAACAACACACTAGCGTCCTGCAGTTGACCATTTATCAACAGGTTTTGCCGCACTAATGTTTGCTTATTAAACACTTTGTATGGCTGCTGTTAGGGATCTTTCCCTTGGGTGGTCAACAATCGTTCCCCTATCTACTACTACTACTATTCTTTTTAAAGACTAAATAAGAGTAGTTGTTCCGGACCGATAAGAAACGGCTTAGACCATTTAGAAAACCACCTAGAAAATATTATTGTTATGAAAATCATCGCAGATCGAGAAAAACTGCTGGCCTGTTTCCAAACAGCAGCTACCGTGGCTCCCACCAGGAGCCCCAAACCGATTCTTCAAAATGTTAAATTGGAAACGACAGAGAGCGGGTCGACGTTTATCGCCACCGATCTGGAGGTGGGTATTCGTTTGAATGTTCCTGGTATCCAAGTGGAAACAACCGGGGTAGTTCTGCTGCCAGAACGTCAATTCGGATCCATTCTACGGGAAAGCACGGATGAAAAGCTTTCGATCGAATCCAATGATCAGGGCACAGTCGTTCGAGGAGATCGAAGCAACTTCCAATTGGCAAGCGAAGATCCAGATGAGTTTCCCGAAGTCGTGGTGTTTGAAGAAGAAAAATATCACGAAGTGCCGGCTCGCCTGTTCAAAGAATTGATCCGCCGCACTGCTTTTGCTACGGACACTGAGAGCAGTCGTTATGCACTGGGCGGCATCATGTTGGAACTCGAGGAAGATAAGATCATCGGTGTAGGAACGGATGGCAGGCGGTTGGCAAAAATGGAAGGCCCGGCGCAAAGCGTAGGGGGACACGTGTCTAATAATTCACAAACGATTATTCCCACACGATCAATGCAATTGATCGACAAGGCCTTGTTTGACGATGACGCAGAAATAAAGGTTGCGGCACGAGCAAATGACCTGTTAGTGAAGAGCCCCAAGGCAACCATTTTCTCCCGTTTGGTGGAAGGTAGGTTTCCAAAGTGGCGAGACGTGATACCGCAATGGCAGGATGCACAGTCCATTGAACTGACTGTTGGACCATTTTTTTCCGCCCTGCGCCAGGTGGCGATTGTTTCAAGTGAGGAGAGCCGCGGAATCGATTTTATCTTCGAAGAGGGTTCGCTCGAATTGTCGGGATCAACGGCTGAAATTGGGAATGCGCGGGTGAGCATGCCGATCACCTATAGCGGACCATCAATCCAGATCACTCTGGATCACCGGTACGTGGGAGATTTCCTAAAAGTGCTGGATCCAGAAAAAAGTTTCACTTTCAGAATACGTGATTCTGAAAGTGCCGGATATTGTTCCACGGACGATGGATACGGGTATGTGGTGATGCCGCTCGCAAAAGACCGGCCTTAAGAGGTAGTAGTTTCGGACAAACAGACATGCAGCAAAAGAGCCGAGGGCCCCAACGGATAGGAGACGTTCTGGCCAATGTTATGGCCCGGCGCGGTTATGGAAATCAGCAGTCCAGCAAAGAACTGGAAACCACATGGCTGCAGGCAGCGGGACAAAAGCTGGCGGACCTCAGTCGACCAGGCAGCCTGCGGCGGGGGACTCTGGAAATCGTGGTCAAGAATTCACTGGCTTTGCAGGAACTAACATTTCAGCAGAAAAGGATTTTGCGAGATCTCAACACGGCCTACTCAACAAAAAAAATTAACAAACTCCGCTTTCGCGTGGGAAATATTGATTGAGACCATCAAAAAAATAAATCGAGCCGGCCGAGTTCCCCGGATCAAAGCGTGACCGGATCCTTGATCCGCCAGCCAGGCTTGTCCGCGTCTCAGGCAATTAGCCCGATGGAAGACAGCCAATAAGGAAAAATATGAGCGAAGCCGAAAAATCAAAAAGGCAGGACGCGAATAAAGAATACAACGCCAAAGACCTGGAACATTTATCTGACTTAGAGCATGTTCGAGAGCGCCCAAGCATGTACATCGGCGACACGGCCGTACGCGGTCTGCATCACCTGGTGTACGAGGTTGTCGACAACTCGATCGACGAAGCGATGGCGGGGTTTGCCACCAAGGTTCAGGTCGTGATCAACAACGACGGGTCTGTTTCTGTGGAAGACGACGGACGCGGTATTCCGATTGAACGTCACGAGCAGTTGTCGGAAGAGATGGGCCGGGAGGTGTCAACGCTGGAAGGCGTCATGACAGTACTAAAATTCGGTGGAAAATTTCAGAAAGGCGCGTATCAAACTTCGGGAGGGCTGCATGGTGTCGGCGTAACGGTCGTTAATTTCCTTTCGGAATGGTGTGAAGTCGAAGTCTATCGTGACGGCCATGTTTATCAACAGGAATATGAATGCGGTATTCCAGTGGCAGAAGCTCGCCGTATGGGAAGTACTACTAAAGTAGGAACCAAGACGACCTTCAAGGCGGACACAAAAATATTTCAAACCACAAAATTCATCTACGACACGCTGCAAAAACGGTTGCAGGAACTGGCCTTTTTGAATCAAGGGGTTCGCATTTTCTTCCAAGACGAACGTTCGGGAGATCAAGAGGAGTTCTACTACGAACGTGGAATCATCGAGTTCGTCGAGTACCTCAACCGTGCCAGCGAGGCCCTCTACAGGGAACCGATATTTATCGAGGACGAAACAGATAGTGTGGGCTGCCAGATTGCGCTCCAGTACACGACCGAATTCACGGAAAATGTCCATTCTTATGTGAACAACATCCACACAACCGAAGGGGGAACGCACGTTTCAGGGTTTCGTTCGTCCCTCACCCGTACGCTTAACAGTTATGCCAAGCGAACCAAGCTCTTCAGCGACATCGTTCCAACCGGAGATGATTTCCGAGAAGGACTGACCGCGGTCATCTCGATGCGCATCCCCCACCCACAATTCGAGGGACAGACGAAGACGAAGCTGGGAAATAGTGAAGTGGAGGGGATTGTAGCTTCAGCGATTAGCGAGCACCTAGGTAAATACATGGAAGAAAATCCCAAGGCGGCCAAGTTGATTGTCCAGAAAGGAATTTTGGCTGCGGAAGCCAGGGTGGCAGCGCGAAAAGCGAAGGAACTCTTGCGCGAACGCAAGGGTGCCCTGTCGGGCGGCGGGCTGCCGGGCAAGCTGCGGGACTGCTCGAGCAAGGAGGTTGAAAAGTGCGAACTTTACCTGGTCGAAGGTGATTCGGCAGGAGGGAGTGCGGAAGGTGGCCGCCTGCGGGAATATCAGGCCATCCTGCCACTGCGAGGAAAAATCATCAATGCCTACAAGTCCCGCGAAGATAAAGTGCTGGCCAATGAAGAAGTACGCAGCATGATTCATGCGATTGGCGCCGGCATCGGAGAAGATCAGGATTTGGAAAAGCGTCGGTACAACAAAATCATTATCATGACAGACGCGGACGTCGATGGATCTCACATTCGCACGCTCCTGCTTTGTTTCTTCTATCGACAAATGTACGACCTGATCGAAGGTGGCCATGTTTATATGGCTCAACCGCCGCTGTTTCGTGTGAAGCGCAAGAGGCAGACGCACTATGTTCAAACCGAAGAAGAAATGAAGAAGCAGTTGCTAGGAAACGGCTTAAGGGATGCGGTTTTAGATGCTGGCGAAGGTTTGTCTGTTGCCGGCAAGGATATGGAGCGACTCTGCCGCTGCCTGGCGGCCATGGAGGAGGCCTTGCTGGCGCTCGAACGGCGCGGGGTTAACCTGAGAACGCACGCGGAACGTCAGGATGTCGAAACAGGCAGGCTGCCGGTCTACCACGTATTTTTAGGACGCGAGGAACATTGGTTTGTGACACGAGCCTCCATGGATGAATTCCTGCAAGAGCAAGAAAAAGAGGCCGGACAAGAACTTTCTGTGAGCGATCGTCCTGAACCGAATAGCAATGGAAATGGGGATGCTACGACAGCAACGCCGAAGGTCCATGTGACAGAACTTCACGAAGTGCGTACGATCAATAGCCAACTGAAAGAATTAACAGGGTTCGGTTTTGACATCCAAGCGTTAATTTCACAGGAGCGAACAGGGATTGAAGGTGCACGCTACACGTTGCGACGTGAAGAGAATGAAATTGGTCTAGAAGACCTGCGAGGGCTGCTGCCAGCGGTCCGGGCGGCCGGGGAAAAGGGATTGACGATAACGCGCTTCAAGGGATTGGGAGAAATGAACGCGGAAGAACTGCGCGAAACAACGCTCGATCCAACGAACCGAACTTTGATCAAGGTCACAATGAACGACGTGGCCGCCGCCGATGACATGTTCCGGGTGTTGATGGGCGACAAGGTTGAACCCCGTCGCGAGTTCATTCAAAAATATGCACTCGACGTGCGCAACCTGGATGTTTAGCGATTTCCTGGAGAGTGACCCTAGAGAAGGATCTCACATCCTGGTTCAGGGGGGCCGTTGGACAGTCCGGCCACCGGACCAGCTGACATCGACGATCAATGGAAGCGAATGGAGATCCCACTGCCCACGAAATAGTCGTCGGCAGATTCATTCAGCCCAATCCCCGCGCGGATATCCCACTGAATGTCGTTGGAGAGCAGGATCGCGAACCCGCCATTGAAGTAGTGTTCAGGTTTGGCGGTGTCGGAACTGTGCGGAAACAAGGCAAACCATTCCGTGTAAGCTCCCAGGTCGTCCGTCAACGAGTAAGCCACCGTCCATGATTGGGCCCATTCCGTATACTCATCGGCCGTAAGGTCGTCAATCACTCGATTGAACTGAGTACTGCCGGCGGTCGAAATGCAGTCGTTGATGTCCCAGGCGTAGATCCAGTTCAACCCGGGCAAAAATTCGTTATCCGTGAATGCACCGGACCCCGTCGGAACAAACATCTGCGGGATGATCGCCATTTCAGGCAGCAGGCATTCTTGCGGCGTGAGGGCAATTTTAAATCCCAGGTACAGATCAGATGCGCCCGACTCATCCACGCCGTTGACCTTTTCGCTGACGAAAGACTGCTGAGCGCGAAATTCCAACCAGTTGGAAAAAATCCCGTAACGTAAAAGCGGCTCGGGATAGGAGTGCGAAGTCGTCCGGTCGCCACCATCTTTGTCATGAATGTAGGTGTAACCCATTTCCAACTGAACCACACCACATCCGACGGTAGAACTCGCTTCGGTAAAGTCCGGCCGGTCTGTCACAAGGGGTGCCGTAAGGTCCGGCCCGCCCGAAAATCTGGTACCATCACTCCACTGGAGGAGTGTTCCACGCGACTTGCAGGTGCCGTAGTTGCATGCTCGCCCACCGGGATCGTACCCGGCAGCTACGCAGCAACTTTTTTCCAGGCATGCCGTTGCGAAGATGAGAAACAGCAAGACACCGATCAGTGGAAGCGTTGTGTAGTAGCGACACAAACGGAGGCAACAACCGCACATAATCTCTGGAATACTTTCTGGGGTTTTCTGGCAGCGGGGGTGCAAGAAAACGATAGCGCCGTGGGGGCGGCGCAACCTCGGTCCATGCTCGGTGTTGTTATCGTCAGGCGGTGAAGGTCACCGAAAACAATGTTTAACAGACCGGAAATGTTTAACAGACCGGAAATGTTTAACAGACCGAAATCTCGGGAAAGGTAGCAGCTTGCGCACGATTGGTTGACTTGAATCGGTGTATCCGTCAGAACCGGTATTTCAACGGAGCCTAGTACATACAAACTAATGAACCCCTGCTTCCGTTAAAAGTTAACATTGTGATAAGGGTTCGCCAGCCACCGACTCTCAAACCCCACAGAACAAACGTGACGCGTTGCCACAACCGCCATGATTTCCGCAACATTGGGGGTGTGTCGTTAGAGCCCCTCTTGAATTTGAAACAGAAAGGATTGTTATGTCAGCATCGAGTAATCCGCAGTTAAATGGGGTGGTTCCCATTATTCCCACTCCCTTTCGAGAGGATGAGTCGATCGATCTGGACGGCGTAGCCGCTTGCCTGGAATTTGCAGTCCGGTGCCAAGTACGTGCCGTTTGTCTGCCAGCTTATGCGAGCGAGTTTTACAAGCTGACGGAAGAAGAACGCCGACAAGTCGTGGAAACGGCAATCCAAAGCGCCGGGGGACGGGTGGCGGTGATTGCTCAATCGAATCACCCGTCGGCGCGCTGCGCAGCCCAGTTGGCGGCAGCGCATGAAAAGATGGGAGCAGACCTGATCTCTTTTGCCATCCCTAGAATTTTTTCCCTGTCCGACGAAGATGTGGTGGACTATTGCCGCAGGATTTGCCAAGCCGTGTCACTGCCGGTCCTGATACAGGACTTCAATCCTGGTGGTGCCACCGTGGGTCCCGACTTCGCCCGAAGACTGGCTGACCAATGCGAAAACTTTCGCTACCTGAAACTGGAAGAACCTTTGATGTCGCCCAAGGTGCGTTTGATTCGAGAGGCTACGGAAGAGCGTGTCGGTGTGCTCGAGGGCTGGGGCGGCATGTATGTGCTCGATCTGATTCCGTCAGGCATTGTCGGGTTGATGCCGGGATTAGGTGCAGCTGATGTGCTGCAACGTGTGTGGCAACTGGGTACAAGTGGACAACTGGACGCAGCTTGCGACCTCTTTCAAGCGATCCTGCCGCAATTGGTGTTTACCCTGCAGAACATGGAGTTGTTTCTACGTCTGGAAAAAGAACTGCTGGTGACTCGAGGCGTCTTGCCCGCGTCCAGTGCGCACGTTCGAAGTCCCACCTGGACACCCGATACAGACACGCTGGAACACGGATTATTCTTGAACCGACGGGTGGTAGCCGCCAGTGAGCCGTTGGCCCCGTGATGGTGTGCTCTTGGTGACGAGCTGGTGGCGCTAATTTCGGTTTGCGGGCCAATTGTATCGAGTGAGTCTAAGTCAGTGTTTCGGCATGTGTGCGGGCAATGGCAGCGATTGCTGCGCGGTCTTCGTAAGCCACCTGCGTCTGTGGAGGCCGTACCGGGCCACCCGCACGCCCCAGCGATTCCAAAGCGACCTTGATGCCGCTGATTCCATAACCCGGTTTGATGCTGCGCAGCTTCACGACCGGTGCGATGCGCTGCTGGCGTACCTGCTTCATGGTTTCCACGTTTCCGGAAATTCCTTGTCGCCAGAATTCGAGACACCCCTGGGGAACGAACGTGGCGACGGCTGTCGTGAAAGCACCAGCCCCCGCAGCCAGTGTTTTCTCAGCGTGTGCTTCGCCTTCTGCGACCCAGAGAAACTCCTCACCAACCAGTGGACCGAGAGCCCGGCCGACTTCGACATCACCGCTGGCGTCCTTGAACCCCACCAGGTTGGGGAGCTCTGCCAGCCGAGCAAGCAATTCGGGCCAAACGTCGCTGTTGCCGCAGGGATAAGCCATGGCACCGATTTCAACCGAATTGGCCACATCGCGCAGGAAGTGATAGGGTCCCTCCACACCGTCACAGGCGTAGGGGCTGGCAAAGATTAGAATAGCATCGACACCCGCTTTTTGGGCGTTACGGGCCATGGCGAGGGCATTACCGTACCCACCTCCTACTCCGGCAACCACCGGCACCTTTCCCCGGGCACCCCTCACGGCCGCGTCGACGAGTTCCTCGTGTTCGACGACACTGAGGCTGAATAGCTCGCCCAGGCCTCCCGCCACGACGACAACCATCTTTTCCGGATTGGCCTTAGCATGCACTAGTACGTTTCGATACAGACCATCAGCGTCCAGTTTGTAGTTTAATAGAAAAGGTGTCGTCAGAAAATTGTGAACACCTTTTAATCTGCTGACGAGTTCTTTTTTGTTGCCAGAAGGGGTTCGCTTCGAATTGGCACGCGCGCAGCGATGACGCACCACCACAGATCCCCCGGCGGCCAGACCGAGGTTCCGCAACACCACCCGTCTGGATAATTCAGCCGCAGCCATTAATGGTTAAATCCGCTTGAACATCTCTACAACTTTTTGCAGCGACTTGAGTTCGTGGATCTTCGGGATCATTTTCTTTTCGGCCGCTTCCATTTCAAGCGCCCTTTCTAACACGGCGTCCACATGGTCGGCGGGTATGCAGACAACTCCGTCACGGTCGCCAACGACGTAGTCACCGCTGGACACGACCACACCGCCACAGAGGACTGGCACGTCACGACCGATGCTCGCTGCGCGTCCGAGCATCGTAGAGGGGCTGATGCTGCGACAGAAAACGGGCAAGCCGAGTGCCTCGATCTCATCGACGTCTCGTACGGCACCGTCCACGACCACACCCGACATACCACGGACCTGAGCCGTGGTAGCCATCAGCCCTCCCAGTCCCGTCACGTTTAGATTCCCGGTGACAACGACCATAATGTCGCCAGGTCCAGATTCGTCGATCACTTGAACAGCGTGAAATGGTCCATTGCCCTTCTCGTTGGTAACAGAGTCTAGCGCACCGAAGAGCACGGTCTTTGCACGTCCTACCATCCTCTGCGTGGCACCGACGGGCCGCATGTCGTACGACATGAAACCGCGTTGTCCCACGACCTCGTCGACCGCATCGGACAATGTGGCTGCTGGAATGTTTTTCAATTGTGATAACAGGTCAGCGGAGTCCCGGGGCCTTCCGGCTGCAAACTGCAGCGCAACTTCGACGCTGACAAACCCGACCAGAAGCATGAGCAGGAAGGTCTTCCATGAAAACCAGCGAACAATGACCCGATGTGGACCAACATCAGGGCTAACAATCGACGAGGAGGGAGTCTTTGGATTCTCAGGCATCTGTTTGCTCTCCGCGAGTACGTCAGTGACAACCGGGCTGTTCAGTCTTACCAGGTAATGAGGATAGATAGCGACAGCCTGAATTGCAAGCATCCGGATCGTACTGTCATCCAGAACCCATATACGCCCCTCGCTCAGGCCCAGCGTGCTTCGAGGGGCGAGCCACGATCCACACAGTTTAAAACGATTCAATCAATGACGTACCTTGAGGATACGTCACCTAGTGGATGACCAGCGAGGCGAAACCATGCAGACCAAAAGTTTCCAGACAGGGTAGTCGAACGTGCTGAAAGGCTTTGTTACTCAAAGAAGTCACGAGAAGAAAAAATGATCTGAGGGATTCATGTTCCTTGTTTTGGCCGCTGCCGGTAATGTATCATCGAAATTGAATTCAGCTGGCAAGTGTCTTTTTCTTAAAGAGGAGTAGCGATTATGTGGTCTTTCCATCGCCGAAATTTTCTAGGACGTGGCGCTGCCTTAGCAGCGGTCGGCGTCACCGTCTCGTCACTCAAGCCGTTCCAGCGCCGCGGGATTGGCGCTGATGCTTCGGCGCATCACCAGGGAGCCGAAGCCCGGCTGAAAGAGTTGGGGATTACGCTTGGTGCTCCGAGTAAACCGGCGGCGCCGTTTCAACCGGGCGTGCTGGTGGACAACATGCTGTACATTTCAGGGCACGGGCCACGAAAAGCCGAGGGTGGTTTTGTGACCGGCAAAGTCGGTCAAACACTCACGTTGGAACAAGGCCAGAAAGCCGCGCGGCTGACGGGACTCGATGTACTTAGCACGGTTCGCGATACGCTTGGCAGCCTTGATCGGGTAGCACGCCTGGTGAAGGTGACCGGCATGGTCAACAGTCCGGAGGATTTTAAACAGCATCCGCAAGTGATCAACGGATTCAGCGAACTCATGATCGATGTGTTTGGTGAAAAAATGGGCAAAGGAGCTCGCAGCGCAGTGGGAATGAGCGGATTACCTTTTGGCATAGCGGTTGAAGTGGAAGCCATTTTCCAAGTCCGGGGTTGAACATGCAAGCGAGTGTGACGCGCCGGAAATGGTTGACATCCGCTTGCTCTGCGCCGATTGCGGGGGTGCTGGCAACCCGATTGGCGTCTGCGACGGCAAGCTCACCGCAGGCTGGCATCGTCGATGCACACGTGCATATTTGGACCGACGATTTTGAAAACTTTCCCTTAGCCGATGGTTTTTCCCGCGAGGATCTCTGGTTTCCGAGTTTTACGGCCGAGGAGTTGATCCGATTGGGAGCAGAGGCAGGTGTTCATCGCTTCAATCTGGTCCAAATGACCTGGTACGGTCTGGATCATCGCTATATCCAGGATGTCATTCAACGTTATCCGGGACAATTCGTCGGTACCGGAATTGTTCCGGCGATTACTGACGTCTCCCTGGCGAGCCCGGATGCGACGATGGTGGAACTGGCCAGCAGTGGCATCTATGCGTTTCGCGTTCGCGGCAAGTCAACTCGGCCACAGTTACAAGATGACGCACGTTGGATGGATCATCCGGGCTTTGACAAAATGTTCACTGCCGCCGCTGAGCACCGCCTGGCGCTCAGTTTTCTCATGACACCGGTCGATCTCCCGGAAGTCGACCGCATGTGCAGGAAGTTTCCGGAAACGCCGGTGATTATCGATCACTTTGCCATCATCGGTGCCAAGAACACCTTTGTTGAGGAAGAAATTCAGCAGCTCTGCCAGATGGCTCGTCATCCGCAGGTACTTCTCAAGATCGGTGCGTTCTACGCTTTGGGTAGCAAGCAACCGCCGTACCTTGACATGTTGCCCCTGATACGACGAGTCGTCGATGCTTTCGGACCCGAGCGATGCATGTGGGAGAGTGACTCGCCATTGCAAACAAAGAATGGCCACACTTTTGCGGCCGCCGTGGATATCATTCGGGTCCACGCCGATTTCTTGTCGAACTCGGATAAGCAGCAGATTCTAGTCCGAACGGCAGAGAACTTTTTCTTTAAACGTTAGTCGAATGTCGCAACTTTAATCATACAGTAACGAGGAAGTAAACCGTGCAAAACCAAGATCATCGCCGAGGATTTTTTCAACGCGTAAAACTCATGGCGGCTGGGGCGGTGAGTGCCCCGCTCGCGCTCGCGGCCGGTGCCCCAGCGCAGGAAACCAGGTCACTACCGTCCGCACGGGGTAGTTTGGCCAAGACGCCTAACGGGTTCGTGCACCCACACCGCGTGTTGTTGTGGGAGAACACGCGCAAGGAATATCGCGAGTTGCAGCAATCGGGCCAGCTGAAAGCGGCTATCCTGCCAACCGGTTCCATTGAACAACACAATGAACACATGGCGATGGTGGCGGATGTGGCGATTGCGACGCTCATCAGCCAAAAGGCGGCGCTGGATTTGTATCCGCATGTCATCGTTGCACCACCCAGTCCCTGTGGGTATGCACCATATCACATGGCGCGTCCGGGTACGCTCACTTTACGCAAAGAAACCTTCCTGGCTTACATCCTGGATGTGATGAGTTGCTTAAAAGCACATGGAGTGCGAACGATATTCATTCTCAACGGGCACGGTGGGAACCACGAACCAATCCGGGAGGCGCTGCCGAAGTTCCGTAAGGAGCTGGGAATCAATATCGATTTGGACTCGTACTGGACGGGTGCCAATCGTGAATACATATCAAAAATCATGCGGGCCAAACAGCCAACATCGCACGCCGGTGAATTCGAGACGTCGATTTATGCGGCCGCTTTTCCGGAACGACTGCGACCCTTCACGATGGCCGACTATGACCATGCCCATCTCAACTACGAATCCGGCTTCTCGCCGGAGATTCAAGAATTTTTGAGACGGGATGGACGAACCTTTAAAAACGGGAGAATCGATGCCCGAGGTGAAAACGAAAAGGATCGCCGCCGGCAGGAGGAAGCCCTGTTGGCAAGACCGGAGACAGGTGAAAAGATTCTCTCAAAAGCGATTGAGTTCGTTGGCGACCGCGTGAAGCAAATGATCGCAGCGACGGAATCTGGCAAGTCATGGCCAGTGTCATGACGATGTTTGTTTGGCTGAAACCCGTCCAGTGGGATCGAAAGCCACCGAGTGGACCGGGCAGTCAAAACAAACGAGCCAGAGGCGGCGGGTGATGGTGTAGCGAGAAGTTAAATCTAGTGAAAGGAAGTGTTTTCAGCTACAATAGGTTGACGGATACTAGCCGTTGTTCCTGGTGTGGCATTGAAGCGAGCCACCGGTGCCACTGACCGAAACGTCCCGGGTTGCTGATGCAGCCAGCAGAAATTTGTTCCGAGCCTTTGCATGTTGGATATTGGCGACTTTCGATCCAGAACTTGTAGCGGCGTCACACGCAGATCATTCTTGCGGCTTGGCAGTAGCCTGCCCATGGCGTGGGCGCTTCCGGGGAGTCTTCAAAAGGCCAGGGCGGCAGAAACGCCCAGAGCGAAGTCCGTCCTGTTTGTTTTCCTGTGGGGTGCGCCGAGCCAACTGGATACGTTCGATCCGAAACCAGACGCCCCGATCGAATATCGGGGACCGTTTGGTGTCATTCCCACACGGACTCCGGGGGTCCATTTCACGGAGTTGCTGCCGCGCATGGCCACGCGCAGTGACCGCTTCACCCTGGTTCGCTCGAACGTTGCCATCTCCAGTTCGTCGGGACATCCCAAGGGAGGAACCGTGGCACTCACTGGTTTCGAGGAACAGCCCGAGCCGGTGCAACCGAATTTTGGATCCATCATCGCGAAACATCGGGGTCACACCGGATATCTGCCCCCGTTTTTTTCACTGGCTAGTGGGAAATTGACGGCGGGGGGCGAGTACATCAAGGGGGATGGTGGCGGGAAACTGTCCACCGCCCACGATCCATTCATGGTGGGTTGTTCGCAACAGGGCGAGGTGGACATTCCCACGCTCAAAGTGTTGCAAGGCTTAGCTCCCAACCGTATCAGCGATCGCAAAGCGCTGCTGAACCTTCTTGATAAGCAGCGCGCACAACTGGATAGTCCGGCATTGAGGAAATGGCAGCGGACCTATCGTTCTGCCTACGATTTGCTCATGAACCCCAAGGCTCGGGGCGCACTGGATCTCACGCGTGAATCCCCGGCCACCCGGGCACGATACGGGCATTCGCAGTTTGGGCAGACTGCCCTGTTAGCAAGGCGACTGGTCGAGGCGGAGGTGCCCTACATTCAGCTCAACTACAGCCGGGATGTTGACGCTTTCAACCCGGGTTATGAAATTGGCTGGGACACCCATATTTACAATTTCGAGCTTTTGCAGGACCAGCTCTGCCCGACGTTCGACCGTGCTTTCACTGCTCTGCTGGACGACCTGTACGACCGTGGCCTGATAGACCAGACGCTTGTCGTTTGCAAAGGAGAATTTGGGCGCACTCCGAAAATCAATAGCCGCGCTGCCCGCGACCATTGGACAAATTCCTACTTTTCTATTTGGGCGGGTGCCGGCGTGCAGCCCGGTCGCGTGATCGGTGAAACGGATCGACTGGGCCAAGCTCCCCGCTCGGGACCGATTGTGACTCCTCTGCGTGTTGGCACGACCATTGCTGAATTGGCGGGTGTGAGTACGCAGGCACGCGCAGAAATGCGCGTGCTGGACGGGGGAACGGTGGTTGATGAGCTTTTTTGACCGAAAGCGGCAGTACTTGGTTGGCAGTGTGATTCTGCTTCTTCTAGGCACGTGGCCCTGTTGTGCTGAAGAACCAGTTCGCTTGACCACTGATGGTCGTCTGAAAGCCACTCCTGTATTTACGCAGGGAGGTACCGAGCTGGTTTTTGCGGTGTTGGAAAATCCCAAGCTGTTCCGGCTCATGACCATGCGGCTTGCGGATCGCTCCGTGGAACCGCTTCGCCAGGCGGCCACGACGGCCGAATTTGAACCAGCCTGTTCTCGCGATGGTCGTTATTGTGCTTTTGTCCGTCAACGCGGTGCATTGAGCTTGTCGGTGGCAATCCTCGACAAGCAATCCGACACGCTGGTGGAAGTCCTGCCCCCACCCGGTTTTGCGGGACTGCGCAGTCCCACCTTTTCGCCCGACAACTCGCGCGTGTTGTATTCGTTTGCCGATGAAAACCGGCAACAGATCTTCTCCACCAACCTTCAGGCCACCGACCCACAGAAACTGACCGACAGCGTAGGGATCAACAACTGGCCCAATTGTTCGCCAGATGGAAAAGAGATTGTTTTTAGTTCATCACGGGACGGCAACTTCGAAATCTATCTGATGCAGTGCGATGGATCGAATGCACAACGGCTTACCCACAACCCGCTCCAGGACATTCGCCCCCGCTTTTCACCTGACGGAAAACAAATCGTCTTTGTTGGCCATCGGGACGGCAACAGCGAAATCTATGTGATGGATCGCGACGGTACGAACCTCGCTCGAGTCACGCATCACCCGGAACGGGATGATTACCCGGACTGGCACACCGATGGCAAACGATTGGTAGTCGTTTCCGAAAGAGGTGGCCGACATGATCTGTACCTGGTCAGCGTTCCCTGATCTGTGGATACGGTCTTGGGATTTGTTCAAGCGATCCTCACGTTTCTTCAGATGGTCTGGAGCCCGTTTTACCAGTTCTCGGGCCTGCAAAGCGGACGCCAAGAGCAACCGCGCCGGACATGTGCTTTTGCGAAACGTTGGCCCGATATAAGAACCTCTCACAGGATTTCAATGTCTTCCTGGTGGATAATGCCACCCTGGCGACGTTTCCAGCCAACGCGAACGGGGGGGTCGACGAAGAGGCATAAATTGTATTAGAAACGTGGTGCCTCGAACGCGATGTGAAGGAATCGACGGCAGTCTTGTCGTCGTTGGTGCCCTTCGTACGCGGCACAGGCCCGGCAGTACTCGGAAGTCATATCCATCACAGCAGGCACCATTTCTTCTGCCCCCACAACACCAATCAACCTTATGTTATTCGACACGCACACCAACCTGATGTGGTACCCGGACCATCTTTCAGAGGAATTTGTTCAGCTCGGTTGGGAAGCCAAAAAGGCCAAGATGAAACTTACCCCGGACGTCTACTTTGCCGGGAAAGAAAATCCGGAGAACAACGCGTTTGACTCGCGCCCGGAGCAACTCCTGGAAGCGACCAGCGAATGCGACAAGATCATCGTGTTTGGTATTCAGGCACCGTTTTGCGGCATCCGGGCTGACCAGCAGTTGATCGCAAAATTTGTCCAGGAACATTCCGATCGCTTCATCGGCTGGTGTTCCGTTGATCCCAACGACGCGGACTGTGTTGAACAACTCGAGCACTACGTCAATGATCTTGGGCTGCGCGGCCTGAAGTGTTCGCCGATCTACCAGAACTGGGACCCGCAGGATCCGCGGCACCTGCCGCTTTTCCGCAAGGCGGAACAACTTGGCATTCCGGTCAATATTCATCAAGGAACCTCATTCGTGCGTCCCGGGCCGCTGAAATTTGCCAATCCGATTCTTTTGGAGGACATCGCGATCGCCTGCCCGGATCTGCGAATCGTGATCGCTCACATGGGACACCCCTGGGAAGACGAGTGTGTCGTGCTGATCCGCAAACACCCCAATTTGTACAGCAACATCTCGGCCCTTCACTATCGACCGTTACGCCACTACCAGGCCTTCATGTCAGCGATTGAATACGGAGTCGAGCATAAACTGATTTTTGGATCGGATTTCCCATCAGCAACACCGGCACAGGTCATTTCCGGACAAGAGAAGATCAACAACATTGTGCAAGGAACCAACCTGCCGAAGATTCCGGAAGAGATGATTCACAACATTATTTATGAAAACTGGAAACAGTTTTTGCCGGAGCACGTGTGATTGTTGTTCTGAAAACGCACTAATGGCCAGACGTTATAAAAATCAGTGAGGCTAACGCAGGAAGACGACATGCGCCAGAAACTAAATTTGCTTTTTGCATGGTTGGTCCTCGCAGGCAACGCGAGTTTCTCCTACTCGCAGGAATCGGGAGATCAGATTGCAGTGGATGCGACCGATTATCAATGGGTGCAGGTCACCATGGCCGCCCCGTTTGCCCCGCGAGACGGTGCGGGCGCGCTGGTGTTTCGAGACCAAATGTGGCTCATCGGAGGCTGGAATCCCAACCCGCAGTACCGTTCCTTCTTTCCTCTCAGGTGTAACAATGAGGTCTGGACGTCGCGCAACGGTGCGGAGTGGACACTGGTCAAACCCAACACATTTCGTGATCAATCATTTGACGCGACTGCCGATTGGGAAGGTCGGCACACCGGCGGATATGCCGTGTTTCAAAATCGCATGTGGCTTGTCGGGGGGGATTCCAACCAGGGCCATTATCACAACGATGTTTGGAACTCCACCGACGGAAAAAACTGGCAACTGGTCAACAAGGAGAAGCCCGTTCCCTGGGGGCCACGCGTGCTACACTACACCGTCGTTCACGATGACCAGATCTGGGTGATTGGGGGACAGACCCTGCCGAACTTTGCACCTGCGGAGGAGATCTTTTACGATGACATCTGGGTCACCCGAGATGGTGTAAACTGGAATCAGGTGAAGCCCCGCGCACCGCGGTGGTCTCCGCGAGGTATGATAGGCGGGAGCGCCGTCTTCAAGGGACGCATTTGGATGCTCGGTGGCGGGACATACGATACACCTCAGACACCGACGCGAAAGTTTCACAACGACGTCTGGAGTTCGGCCGACGGTGTCGATTGGAAGCGTCACATAGAAAATGCCCCCTGGCGACCTCGCCAGTATCATGATGTGGCTGTCTGGGACGATCGGCTCTGGGTGCTGGAAGGATACCGCATCGATTCCGGAAACCTGAAAGACGTCTGGCACTCAACAGACGGCATTCACTGGCACGAAGTTACTGACACACCGTGGAAGGAACGCCATGCGGCCAGTGTCTTCGTGTACGACGACGCTTTGTGGATTGCGGCGGGCGAAAACATGGAGCCGGATGTGTGGAAACTACAGCGTAAGTGAAGGCGGCGGCAAAACGATGTAGTGGTGGGACAGGCGGTGCACCCCAGTGCTCCCGCAGCGCTTTTCCACCAGGACACCAAGAATACATTCCTGACCCTCGAACGAAACACAGCCAACCTGCATGCAAACAAACCCCATTTCTCCGGAGACTCTCGCCTCGTCCGTGATTGCCGTTCCACCGTTGGCCCGCAATGCGGACTTTTCACTGAGCCACCAGCAAAATGCGCGGATCATTCGGCATTTGGAAGCAGGTGGTGTGACGACCCTGCTCTACGGCGGCAATGCTGTACTGGCTCACATTAGCCAGGGAGACTACGCACGATTACTCGCACTTCTTGTCGAGACCGCTGCGGACTCGTCGCTGGTGATTCCATCGGTGGGGCCGACCTACGGGGTAATGATGGATCAGGCGGTTCTTCTACGAGATTTTATGTTTCCCACGGTCATGGTGTTGCCGACCCGTGACGGGGTGACCTCCGATGGCGTGGCAACCGGGGTACGTCGCTTCGTCGAAGCGCTGGGACGTCCGGCGGTGCTGTACATCAAGTATGATGGATACATTGAAGTGGATGCCGTCCGGCGATTGGTCGATGACAAACTTTTGTCGGGAGTCAAATATGCTATTGAGCGGGACGACCCCCTGGAGGATCAATATCTGAAGCGACTGGTGGATGCTGTTGGTTCGCAACAGATTGTCAGTGGTATGGGAGAGCAACCTGCAGCGGCGCACATGAGACATTTTCAATTAGCCGGGTTTACTTCTGGTTGCGTGTGCGTGGCGCCGAGGCTTTCAACGCAAATGTTACGGGCACTTCAAGCGGACGATTATGATCGTGCAGAGCAGATTCGCCAGACCTTCCGGCCACTCGAAGATCTCCGCAACGCCAAACATCCGATACGTGTGTTGCACGCGGCCGTAGCACTGGCCGACGTCGCCCAAACGGGTCCGCTGCTACCGCTTCTGAGTGAAGTGGACCCGAACGATATTCCCCAGATTCAAGCTGTCGCCCGCCAGCTTCTCGAGGTAGACGGTTAGTTTTCCAGCCTCAGCCTTCGAACGTTATTTCTGTCACCGACCCGATTCCCCGCGCCTGTCCGCTTCGGTCGCGATATTTTTCCAGATGCTCCTCGTCGAGCTCAACACCCAATCCGGGTCCTTCGGGAACGCGGGCGACCGCCGGGCCGAGGGAGAGGGGGGTCTTGAGCATGTCGCTCTGGTGATACAGTGGTCCGATGAAATCTCCGGGGTAGATCTCACTGGCAATCGTTGGTACAGCAATTCCCAGATGTAGCATGGCGGCCGTGCCGATGCCCAATTCCAGGTTGCTTCCCATGGAGCAGGCAATGCCTGCCGCTTTGGCCACATTTGTGATTTCCAGCGTGGCTTGAATTCCACCATTCTTGCCAGGATAAACACTGATGATATCGACGGCCCGCTGTGTTGTGAGATGCCATGCGTCTTGCAGGTTAAAAGCGCTCTCGTCTGCCATGATGGGAATGTCCGTCTGTTGGCGAAGCGCAGCCAGTTGCGCCATATCGGCCGTTGGAATGGGCTGTTCGATAAACAGGACCTGTAGTTCGCGCAATCTCCGCACCATCAGACTGGCCTGTTGAACACTCCAACCACAATTGGCGTCGACCGTAATGGGCAAGTCCGGGCCCGCCAGTTTTCGCACCGCGCGGACTCGTTCGAAATCCTGGTCGATGTCGTGTCCGACTTTAATCTTCAGGCACCGGGCACCACGGTCCAGAAATTGACCGGCCAAATCGACAGCTTTTTGCACATCCAGTGATCCGACGACCCACCGAATCGGCATTTCATCACGGACTTTTCCACCAAGTAGTTCATAGACGGGCAAATTCGCTGCTTTGCCCTTCAAATCCCAAAGTGCCATCTCCACAGCCGCTTTGGTGAATGGATTCAGTCGGATAACGCTCTCCATCTTGCGTCGCAACTGGCTGATTTGGGTGGGGTCCTCTCCGGCCAACGCGGGACCGATCAACCCGTTAAGAATGGCCACACTTCCGGGGCTCGTTTCGCCACTCCAGCGCGGTGAAACAGTGGCCTCACCCAGTCCCACGAACCCTGCATCCGTGTGGACGCGAACGATGACGTAGGGTGAGTGAATGTGCTCACCATGTGACGTTTTGGTAAACATTCCTTCTTTGAGCGGTACAAGGATCGGAATGGCTTCGATTTGGGTGATTTGCATGGCTCGAAATGGGAAATTGGGTTTAGAAGACTGGATAATTGAAGGCAGATACGGGATAATTCGGGGACTTCCAAGCAGTCTTTTGATTTTCTGATGGGATGGTCGTCACCGTCAACTTGACATCACCGCCCACCCTGTTGCAACAACGCGGTTTGTGACTCGCGGTGGCTCCACCGATGCCCGTTGGCGCATGGTTTGCCGGCATTGCAGACTCAAAAGTAGATCTTAGACAGCTGTCAGGATAATCGAGTTGTAAGTTGATCACCAGCCGACAGGTAACCGGTCACCAGGCATTGAGTACTTCACCGTCACCTAGCAATTTATCTACCGATGACAATTCTCCCCCTCATTGGCCTGGCTGACTGCGGGGTCTGGTGATCAGGTCGATGACTTACCTGATATCGAACACGGTAAAGTGATTGACGAGATTCCGGTGTAAATGGTTGAGTGCCGATCCATTTTAGGTAGCGCAGTAGAGTCAGATCATGAAAACGGATCCACGGTATGGATACTATCCCTGGTGGCCGGAAGACGGCAACGATTGGGTTCATCCGGATGATGTTGCCGTGGCTTGCGGTATGATACCCAGCAAGAGGATTTGGCGACGTGATGGTATGCTGGGACCGTTTGTCTTCATACATTACGGTGACTTGAGCATCCGTGTCCGACCGATGTTGTGGGTTGAAGTTCAGGGAGAGGGCATCGAGCTGGGAAATTGGGTGGAAGTCCTCTCCCGCATGCGGAAAAACAGCCACTTCATTGGACAGGTTCGGGAAATGTTCTGGAACACGTCCAGCCGATCTATCGGCTATCGAATTCGATCCAGCCAACAGGTTGAACCCAAGACCTACACCTGTAGTGACCTGCGACTTGTAGGGACCGGCGTAACCAACCATCCACTTAGCCCGCTTTTACCTTGTCCCAGGGAGTCGCGGAGTTGGGAGCCTTGGACTGAAGATGAGCCAGCCTGACAAATCAGTCCGTCGGTATTCGAACCCGTAGTGAATCAAAGATTCACGAGACGCGTCGCCGACTTTTCCTGATAGAAAGCCTGCAACATGACCATTCCGCTCGAACAAATCGCTAACATGCCGGCTTTTTCTCCGTACTATCCCATGCCCCCGGCGCGCTATCGAAATGTGCGATTTCAGTACGTTTATTTTCGCGCAGCCAAAGCAGCGGTCGATCGGATTTTGCCAGCTTGTTTTGAACCTTCGGAAGACGGGTTTTGTGTTGCGGTGGGACTGGCTGCCGAGTGGACAGCCAACTACGGATCATTTGAGGAGAGCCTGCTGTTGGTCAAGTGTCACTTTGAGGGTCAGGTGGGTTACTTTTCGCCCGTTGTGTTTCTCAACTCCCGCAGCAGTATCCCGGCAGGGCGCGAAATCTACGGCACACCGAAGGTGTTCGCCGACCTGAAGGTCGGCCTGGATGAACGTGTGATGTACACTCACACCCAGCTGGCCGGCGCGAATGTGCTGGGCATTCGTTCAACGATGCAGCGCGACGCGACGCTCGAGGACATGCCCACCCTACAACCTTCCTGGAGACTGAAGGTCATTCCCCGGGCCGATGGACAGGGGTGTGACGTGATGCAGTTGATTGACGGCGCCAAGTGCACCAGTGACGTCACCGTGCACATGGTCCGCGGGGGCGAGGGTGTTGTCGAGTTTCAACCTTCGCCGACCTACGACCTGTCGGATTTTGCCCCCCAGGAGTATTTTGGCGCCCACTACATCGAGATGGATTATACCGAGGCATACGCGGAAATCATCAAAGACTTCCGAGTACCGTAGCCCGGAAGAAACTGTCCGATTAGAGAACTGGTCGGTTGGGCTGCCCCGTTGAGACTAACCGAGGGCGTCGCAAAACTGGGATCCGCGCGGCGCACGGTAAGACACATTCAGCTCGGGAGTCATTAGCCGTTGATGGCCACCGATCCGCGATTCAAGACAGCGCTCCAGCATGCCACTTACCAACAGGGTGCGCTCGACAGGAAATGGTGCTTGGCCAGTGACGATCATCTCCTCGACCTTGCCCATCAGGCACGCGGAATACGTAACGTTGGGCTGCGGAGGGAGCAAGAACTGAACGGACTGGACCTTCGATAACTCGCGGACCCGTGCGGCAAAAGTAAAATCCTGCACGGCGCCGTTGAGCATCAGCAGTGTAGCGCGAAATCCGTCATTATATTCGATCAAATAGGCCGCAGGATTCTCGACGAGTTCTTCCAATTCACCGCTGTGGGCCAGGTCCTGTGGCCGTCCATCACTCAGCCCGATACCACTTCGCGAATCGGAGCGAGCCAGTGCGCCTTCCAACAGGCGCCTCGACCAGCGACCTTCCCTTCCGGCTTGCCATACCTCGTCACCTTCGATCAGCTGTACGGCTTTCACCCCGGTCTCGCCACCACGGCGACGCTCGACCATGCACTGCATGGCTTCCAAGGCGTGGAAATCCATGGCGTCCGAACTCCCGATTCCGATCATGAGCGCGTCTTCGATCCGGCAGTTCAAGGGCAGCTCGACCGGCGGTATCCGAAAAGTGACCGGTAGGGATGACCCAGCGAGAAAAGGAAAGTTTAACTCCCTGGAAGCTTCGACCATCCGTTGGGCCTTCGTGAAGCTGTAGGAAAGATGCTTGTCGTTGAAAACGGGCAGCGCCCGGCCATCCTTCCGGAAAACATCCACGATCTGTTCGAAAAATTCGTAGCGGGGATAAAGTTTTTGACTTTTTTCATTGTCGGGATAGTCGCCGTGCTCCCCGATCAAGAGCACCGCGTCGACAGCCAGTTTGTCGGTTCCCTGTCGTAGCGCGTCGGCAATCGTGGGATAAATGACAAAGCCGTGCCGATCCGCTTTGTCTCCACTCAAATCGGTCTCGGGTCGCTGGTCGACGTAAGCGCTCACTACGTCTATCTCCGGGCGATGCCATTTGCCGTCGCGTGGGTAGCCGTTTAAAAACCTTTCGCTCATGTGGTTTGCATGACTCCGCCAATCCCAGAAGGTGGTAATGATGGCCAATTTTTTTCGCTGCGCGTCAGGCATCACGTTCTCCGAAAGGTTGATTCTTTGTTCGGGTGGTACTGGATTGCCAAGTGTGGTGTTTCCAGCCGTTGTTCGCCCAACCAGAGCGATTCAACTCCCGCTGCCGTCAGGCCAGTCGTCAGGAGTGTTCGCTCAACCGGATAAGGTGGCCGGCCGGTGAGGATCATATTTTCCATGTGGTGGCTGAGCGGATTGAAAAAGTTGGGTTGCATTTCGTGGCCCGAACCAAGGTAGAACAGGAGCGAAAAGGGCTCGCGTTGATTTTTTAAGCGAGCAGCGACGGTAATATCTCTGACCAGTCCTTCGGTTAACAACATCGTCGCGCGCAGGCCGTCTGCGTACTCGAATCGATAGGCTACCAGCGGATTGCCCTTGGAAGTCAGTCGTGCTAAATCGTCTCGGCTCGGATAGGTGTGACGGGAATTTTTGTCCGCCGGTGTCAGGCTTTGGCTACGACAGAGACAGGCTTCGAAGAGCGCCGGATCCCAGCCTCCATCTTCCCATGATCCTGCATCCATCGCCTCCCAGACGCGGTCTCCACGCAGCGCTTGAATCCAAACGACCCCGGTTTCACCTCCTCGGCGGCGTTCGGCAAGACACTGCATCCCTTCCAGCGAATGAATGTCATAGCTGTCGATACCACCCACTCCGACGCTGACGATCTCCTCGATGTCGGCCCCCCAGGGCATGTCGATGGAAGGAATCCGCCTGCAGACCGGCAGCGAGGAACCAGCGAACATGGGAAAACCCAGCTCGTGGCTTGTTTTGACCATCTCTTGAGCCCAGTCCCAATTCCAGGAGAGATGCTTGTCGCAGAAAACCGGCACGCTCCGGCCGCTGCTGCGAAAGACGTCGGCGGTCTCTTGAAAGAATTCGTATCGTGGATACAGGGTTTGCCCTTTTTCATTCTTTGGATATTGCCCGTGTTCCCCGATCAGGAGTACCCCGTCGACGGCCAGCTGATTACCTCCCAGTGTTAATGCTTCGGTGACTGTGGGATACAAATTCAGATCCGGATAGCGGGCCACGCGCTCGCGACTGAGGTCGCTTTCCGGGAACTGATCCACATAAAGCGAGACGATATCCACCTGCGGATAATGCCAGCCACTTTCCCAGCCGTATCCCTCCAGAAATCGGTCGACGATATTCTGTCCGTGTGAATATTTGCGGTACTCACTCACTAGGGCGGCGACCCGGGGTCGCCTCTCGACCTGACGATCGCCCCTGCTTGTGGAACCGCCTGCGAGTCCCAAAGCGACCGCTGCCGGGACACCTGCCAGCACACCACGGCGGGAAATGTTCACTTCGGAAGCGGTCAAACGACTTGTCTTGTCTGCCATGTTAGTTACTCGTCATTAGAAAGGTTCTTGACCTTGATGAAGGAGGGTAGTCCTGTTCGCAGGCAGGATCTGTATGATAACGCACCCGTCCAGCCTCACCATCCCCGTTGTCGTTTGAGCCGCACCATGTTCCGTATTTCTTCCGCCGTGGATCGCGAATGGTATCCTTCCAGGAGTCGATTCGGGTGAATGGTTGACAGTGAAGGCCGCAGAAACATGAAGACGCGGGCGTTAAAAGTAAAATCCAGGAAGCCAGTCAAGGCGCCATATTGACCAGCAGTTTTGAGGAGGCCAAAGCTTGACCACGGGGGTGACAGGCGATCAAAACAGGACCGTGTCGAGAACCAAGGAGTTGGCTTGAATCCTGCCGGGTGTACCTGGTCACCCATCCGTCGAGCACTGCAAGTGGCGGCCCATTCGCGGACGGAAGTGCCGGAAGCGGTTTGTAAAAAAGGGCACTATTTCCGAACGTGCGGGTAATTCAAGTGATGTGGGGCGCCGAGGTCTGACGAAGCAAGACTACGGCTGGGTGCATTCCACATCGACTGCTGTCACTGGTAGTAACACTCGTCACCGAGTCGACAGCCGTTGGTTTGGAAAAAATTCAAATCCGTTACGTCCAGGTGGTACTTTGTCAGCTGCGAGTTGGGTTGGCGTCGTGTCGGAGAGAACGCCAGGAGGCCGTCGTCCTCCGATTTGTGGGAGCCGTCCCCGGGTCGCTCTCCCGGTTCATGAGTTGGATAGTTTGTCTGCACCCGCCACGGCCTGCTACGGCAAGTCAGCAAGAGTCCGTCGGCCGCTGGACAACTCCGCGTCTCAATTGCTGCCGGTTGTTGCCAAGGCCATGGAGCCTGGCGAGCGAAGTTGTTATGAAACGTTGACGTGCATTACCCGCTGACCGCGAGCGAAAGGTCGAAAATGCTGTGCCTGAAGCGAATCTGGACGGCCGGTTTGCTTTGCATCCTTGGCGGATGCCAAACCCCTTCGGGTACCTTGATCCATTTGGGTGCCACCGGCCAGACCACGGAGAGAATCTTTGCAGACGGATCAGATGAGTTTACTGCAGCCACCCGTTCGACTACCCATCCCATGCGACTGCCTTTTGTGAAGGGGCGAAACGACATCCAACGGGTGGTATACTCGCAAGCTGCGGAATCGAATCCGACCCCAGTGCAACCGGCGGAACTCCTGCCGATCACCGATTCTCAACTGACACTCGCAAAATTAGAACAACTGACCCTGGAGAACCACCCGACGCTTGCCCAGGGGCGGGCCCAGTTGGATGGGGCGCGTGGCAACTGGATACAAGCTGGCCTGCCACCCAATCCAGTGGTGGGCTATTCTGGCCAACAGTTGGGAAGTGCAGGGTTAGCAGAACAACAGGGCGTGTTCGTTGGACAGGAGTTTGTGACCGGGGGAAAACGCCGTCTCGATCGCCGGATCGCCGCCTGGAAAATTCAACGTGCCGAACGGGAATTGCAAACACTCCGAATACGAGTGCTCACCGATGTGCGGATTGCCTACTATGATGTACTGGTCGCGCAGCGGAGACGAGGATTGATCGTGGACCTCGTTCGTGTCAGCGAACAGGGTGTTCATTTGGCTGAGGCGCTGTTTCAGGGCGGTGAAGTTAGCGAGGCCGACCCCTTGCGAGCACTTCTCGAGGCGGACAAGGCGGAGATCTTGCTGCAGAATACGATCAACCAGCACGTGGAGTCCTGGCGTCAGCTGGCGGCTGCGGTTGGCAGGCCTGACATGACGGTGCAGCAACTCGAAGGAGAGCTGATCCCGCAGGGTCTGAACGGTTCCTGGCAGGAAGTGTTGCAGCGCATGTTGAGCGACAGTTCAGAGCTTGCTACTGGCCAGGCGGATGTGGAAGCTGCCCGATGGGCTATGCAGCGCGCCTGTGCCGAAGTTGTTCCCAATGTCGATGTCGAGGCCATCGTTCAAGACGATCGGGCAACAGGTAGTAGTAATGGGAACTTGCAGGTTACCTTTCCTCTTCCACTTCTGAACCGTAACCAAGGCGGCATTCGGAAAGCACGCGCCGAAGTCGTGGCTGCTGAGCGGGCGCTGGAGCACCTCGCACTCGATCTTCAGGTCCGGTTGGCGGCCGCCTATCAGCGATATCAGAGCGCAGAAAATCAGGTTCAACAGTATTCCAAATCTGACGGAATCATCAACAATTCGCGACGAACCCTGGACCTGATTCAAGCCGGTTATCAGGCAGAAGAATTTAGCGTTTTGGACCTTCTGACCGCCCAACGCACCTACGTTCAGACTAACCTGCACTATCTGAACTCACTACAACAAATGTCAACGTCGATGATGGAGATTCGAGGCTTACTTTCCAGCGGAAGTTTGTCTGAATAGTACTCCTTGATGAGGCGCGAGGCATGCCAGACTTGGCTCCAGGCACTGGCTCACCGATCCCCCCCCCGCGACTTTGTGCTCGAATCGACGGCGCCTGTCTACAATTTGTAAGAGCCCGAACTCTTGGTAGAATTGAAGGAGACCGCCAGATGGCTGTTTCTACCAATTTGTCGGCTGTCCGGGTTCCTGGCACAGATATTGCGATTCTAAGTAATGCTGTAGGTGAAACGCACTGCGATGGTTCCCGGGTAGGAGCCGCCGACGAATTGAACGAGTATCATCCATGCCCCAATTGTTCAACCTGATTCTCTCCATCATGGTGTTAACGCACACCACGTTCGGGTGTTGCGTACACCACAGCCATTCGGCCCAGGTCGATTGCTATCAACGGTGTGGTGACTGCTGCGCAGCCTCCAGTAATTCAACTTCTGACCACGCACACCAACAAGAACATCGCCACCCCGCATCTCCCGCAGAAGAATACCCCTGGTCGCAGGAGGAAGGTTGCGATGGCGAGGTGCACATTTTGGCTCGCACAGAAGTTTTGCCGAACGAACTAGCCGATCATTTTTACAGGTTTGGCAATTGGGTTACTGCGGAAAAATATTTCCACCGAGGTTACACAATTCTTCTCCCGGGACCTCTCCCTGCGCCTGATGGGAAGGGACCACCCGGTTCCACACGTGGCTACCTGTTTCTCGGGGTTTTGCTGATCTAAAGCACGGACTCCGGCAAAAATCCAGACCATCACTGCGGAAAGGATTCTGTGGCCCATGGGTGGTGTCCGGAAGACGAATACGTACAGAGAGCCGAACCTGTCAGCCCGCGTTGTCCGAGTCTTTGCGGCATGTAAACGTCGCTCGCGACTTTTCCCGTTCACCTCGACAAGAAAAATTCCATGAATATCAATACGATCACTCCTGAACCACGTTCCAGTGGTCGGTCATCCTTTTCATCGGCAATCGTAATCGCCACCGCAATGGCGACTGCCACATTGGTGATTGTCTTTCGTGACGGCTGGCTACCGTTGGTACAGAAAAATGGGCCCTCCCATCAGGTTCCGGAAACGCCAGAGGCTACCCATGACGATCGTCACGCAGGTCATGGTCATACAGACCATCACGAAGCCAACTCTCTGGAACTTAGCTCCCAGGCACGGAAGAACATTGGTTTGTCGACTGCCCCCATAAAGCTTCAGACATTTGTCCGCAGCGTGTCGATGCCGGCGCTGGTAGTCGGTAAACCCGGGCGGTCGTGTGTCGAGGTCACTGCGCCCCTGGGAGGACGTGTGACGCGCATCTATCCCATCGAGGGTTGTGCTGTAGAACCCGGCCAACCGTTGTTCAACTTGCGGCTTACACACGAAGATTTGGTGGATGCGCAGGGCGAGTTTCTTCGTTCTGCCGAGGAATTGGACGTAGTCGATCGGGAAATCATCCGACTGAAATCTATCGCATTGCCCGGCGCCATTCCCGGCAAACGCAAGTTAGAGCGTGAATATGAACGGCAAAAAATCAAGGCAGGAATGAATGCGCAACGGCAGAGTTTGCTGCTGCATGGACTCACGCTGGTACAGGTGAAGCAAATTCTGGAGACCCGTGAACTTGTTCAGGAGATCAGCGTCGTCACTCCCAAGCAAGCTGAGAATGGCCATGATCAGGCGCCGCTTCATCCATTTACTTTGAAAAGGCTCGATGTCAAGAAGGGTCAATACGTGGATGCGGGAAAATCACTTTGCCTGCTCATGGACTACTCAGACCTGTATATCGAGGGCCGGGCGTTTCAACAGGACGCGGACCATTTACTGCAGGCAGCCCGTGGAAAATGGGACATCAGTGCCACACGCACAAATTATCTCGAACAATCCGAAAGCATCCAGGGGCTCAAGATCGTTTACGTCGACAGTGAAGTGGATCCGGAATCGAGAGTACTCCATTTTTATATTGGTTTGCCCAACACCATCATTCATGAAAGTAAAACTCCCGATCGACATCGTTTTATAACGTGGCAGTATAAACTGGGGCAGCGGATGCAAGTTCGTATTCCCGTCGAACAATATCCGGAACGAATTGTGTTGCCAGTCGACGGTGTCGTGAAGGAAGGGGCGGAGAACTACGTATTTCTACAGAACGGCCGGCACTTTAACCGGGTTCCGGTGCAGGTGGAATTTCGCGATCAGCTCTGGACGGTGATTGCCAACGACGGTTCGGTATTTCCGGGTGATGTCGTTGTTACCAGCGGCGCGTACCAGTTGCAAATGGCCCTGAAGAATAAAGCGGGCGGTGGCCTCGATCCACACGCGGGGCACAGCCATTAACCAGCGAGAGCAAAGAACAGGATACAGGACGATACCATGCTGAGAGCGATGATTCGATTTTCACTGCAGCAACGGTTGTTGGTGATCGCCATGTCCCTGTTCTTAATCGGTTACGGGACGTGGACCGCAGTGAACATGGACATCGATGTCATTCCCAATCTCAATCGGCCGCGCGTGGTCGTGATGACGGAAGCGCACGGCATGGCGCCCGAAGAAGTGGAGGCGTTAATTACTTTTCCACTGGAGACGGCCATCAACGGCGCCAGCGGGGTGGAAGTTGTGCGCAGTTCCTCCGCTGTCGGCATCTCCGTGATCTACGTGGAATTTGACTGGGGCACCGACATTTACGACGATCGCCAGATCGTCACTGAGCGGCTGCAACTGGTTCAGGACAGGATGCCGGCGGGTGTCAAGCCGCAATTGGCGCCCGTTTCATCCATCATGGGGCAGATCATCATGATTGGCATGTGGAGCGAAGGGGGTGTCACCGGGCCCCTGGAAGTGCGGACGCTGGCCGATTGGGTGATTCGGCCACGACTGCTCACCATCCCGGGTATTTCGCAAGTCTTTACCATGGGCGGTGGCCGGAAGCAGTTTCAGGTTCTGGTTAATCCGGACGAACTGTTGCGATACGGCGTCACACTCCAAGAGGTCAAAAGAGCCTGTTCCGAGAGTAACCAGAATGCTACTGGTGGCTATTTGGACGAGCAGGGACCCAACGAATTCTTGGTTCGGTCCTTGGGGCGTGTCCAGACGATCGAGGACCTGCAACAAGTTGTCATCACCATTCGCGACGAACGAGCGGTGCTGCTCTCGCAGGTCGCTCGCGTGATCGAGGGTCCGCAGGTCAAGCGGGGTGACAGTTCAGCGTTTGTGAAAAACGCAGCCCTGAATTTTGAAGGCGGTCCAGCAGTTGTACTGACGGTCAACAAACAACCGAACGCTGACACGCGCAAAGTGACCGACCAGGTTCTCAAGTCTCTTGCGGAACTTAAGCAATCCTTGCCCGCGGACATTCGCATCCAGTCGGATCTCTATTCACAAAAGGCATTCATCGACCGCGCCATTGAGAACGTGTTCGAAGCGCTGCGTGATGGTGGTTTGCTGGTGGTGATCATCCTTTTCCTGTTTCTGATGAATTTCCGCACGACGTTCATTACGCTGACTGCCATACCGTTGTCGATCGGGATCACGGCGATTGTCTTCTCGGCCTTCGGATTGTCCATCAACACCATGACACTTGGCGGTCTGGCGGTGGCGATTGGGGAACTGGTGGACGATGCGATTGTCGATGTGGAAAATATCTTCCGGCGACTGAAAGAAAATCGTCACTCGCAGAGCCCGAAGCATCCACTGCTGGTCGTGTTTCAGGCGAGCTGCGAAATCCGGACCTCGATCGTTTTCGGGACGATGATTGTGGTACTGGTGTTCGTGCCGCTGTTTGCTCTGTCAGGCATGGAGGGTCGCTTGTTCGCTCCGCTTGGCGTAGCCTACATCGTTTCCATTCTCTGTTCACTGCTTGTCTCGCTGACTCTGACGCCGGTGCTGTCTTATTGGTTGCTGTCCAACGCCAAGTTTGTATCGTACGAAAAAGATGGCCCGCTCCTGGGGTATCTGAAACGGATGGCCGGCGGTGTGATCAGCTTCAGCTTGCGATACTCCGGCGCCATCCTGTTGCTGGGGTGCGCCGCCGTGGCCGTGGCCTTGTTTTACTTGATGCGTTTTGAGAGAGATTTTTTACCACCGTTCAATGAAGGCGTAGCGCAGCTCAACCTGGTATTGCCTCCCGGGACATCGTTGCGCAAGTCCAGCCAGATTAGTGAAACGGCGATGAATCGGCTCAAAGAGATCGAGGGCGTCCAGGCCTTTTTGCGCCGCACGGGCCGCGCGGAGCTGGACGAACATGTGATGGGCGTCAACATCACGGAAATTATCATTCGTTTTGATCCCGAGATGGACCGCAGCCGCGAACAGGTCCTGGAGGAAATCCGACACGTGATGGCCGACATACCCGGTGTTGTGATCTCGGTCGAGCAGCCGCTGGCTCATTTAATCTCGCATATGCTTTCTGGTGTCAAGGCGCAGGTCGGCATCAAGATTTACGGCGATGACCTGAACGTGCTTCGCCAAAAAGCACAGGAAATGGCCACGGCAATGCGCTCAGTCGAAGGAGTCAAGGACCTGATGGTGGAACCGCAGGTGGAAATTCCCGAACTTCGTATCGAACTGGACCGCGACAAACTAGAACAGTACGGACTGACGCCTGTCAATGTGAACGAGTATGTCGAAACGGCAATGCAAGGTGAAGTTGTCTCGGAAGTCCTGATCGGACAACGTACGTTTGATCTTCTGGTCCGAATGGAAGAGACGTATCGCGAGGACCTGCAGGCTCTTAAACGGCTGTCCATCGAACTTCCAGCGGGCGGTACCGCTCCGCTAGCGTCGTTGGCCAAAATTTACAAGTACAGCGGTCCCAACACGATAAATCGTGAAAAGGTACGCCGGCGAATCGTCGTCCAGTGCAACGTAGCGGGTCGCGGACTGGTCGACGTGGTCAAAGAGATTCAGCAGAACCAAGAGCCTATCGTCGCCTCGTTACCAACAGGCTACTTTGTTGAATATGGCGGACAGTTTGAAAGTCAGCAATCGGCCAGTCGGATGATCAGTATCTTGTTTGTCGTAGCCCTGCTGGGCGTGTTCTTTGTGTTGTTCACATTATTTCGCTCGACCAATTTTGCATTGCAAGTGATGGCAGCCTTGCCGATGGCGTTGATCGGTTCGGTGGCGATGCTCGTCTTCACGGGCCAGACCCTCACCATCGCCGCGATGATCGGATTCATTTCGCTGGCCGGCATCGCCTCACGGAATGGTATTCTCTTGCTCAATCATTATTTACACCTGGTTCGCCACGAAGGAGAGACTTGGTCAAAACAGATGATCATCCGCGCCGGCCAGGAGAGACTGGCCCCCGTTCTGATGACGGCCCTTACGTCTGGCATTGGATTGGTGCCGCTCGCACTGTCTGCCGGTGAGCCGGGCAAAGAGATCTTGTATCCCGTGGCCACGGTGATCATTGGAGGTCTGCTGAGCAGTACGATTCTGGAGTTCTTCGTTCGACCGGCCTTGTTCTGGCAGTTCGGGCGGAAAGCTGGCGAACGTATCAGCACTGCCGCTGGTACTGAAGTGCTGCTGGTCGAACAGGCGGACGAGTCACCCCCGCTTCCCGCGCCCTCCACCTGACGCCCCAGAAGATAATGGGACAAAAAACAAAGAATACGACGGTCAACGACGAAAGATCGGCACCTGGGTAGCTTGGCTGGCGGCGAGCACCGGATAAATGCTCGGATCACGATGGAATCCAAGTTTTTTCCACCCACATCTAGTAGAATAGTGCAGGCAGCCGCATGACGAAGTTTGGCTGAACGATCCTGGCGGAGCGGAGTAACTCGACTCTTTGTTCGATGTTGATCATGCACTTTGGCCATTTGATACTTGCAGGGCTGTTGATTCCGATAACCGTGTTGGGGCCAGCCGCCGCCGCAGACCAACACTGGGCCTTTCAGCCGATCGTCAGGAAGCCCATCCCGGTGAGCTTGTCAACGGTCCACTTGCTTTCACCCATCGACGTTTTTATCCGGGCTCGGCTGGACGCGAGAGGGATGGAGCCAGTGCCATCCGCCGATCGACAGACGCTGATTCGCCGGGTAACTTTCGATCTGACGGGATTGCCGCCGACGCCTGCCGAGATCGAAGCGTTTCTTGCCGACACTCGTCAGGGAGCCTGGGAACGTGTGATTGATCGGCTGCTGGCCAGTCCGGCCTATGGCGAGCGCTGGGCGCGGCATTGGCTGGATGTCGTGCGATACGCCGATTCAAATGGGCTCGACGAAAACAGGGCCTACATTCAGGCTTTTCGCTATCGGGATTATGTAATTAATGCTTTTAACGATGACATGCCTTTCGACCAGTTTGTCCACGAGCAAATCGCCGGCGACCTCCTCCCGTTGGTCCAGTTGTCGGAAACCGCAGACCAGCAAGACCGGATCCAGCGTCTGGCCGAGAAGACCCGCCGCCACATCGCCACCGGTTTTCTGGTTTTGGGACCCAAAGGATTACGCGAGGTCGATGGTACCAAAATGGAACTGGATATCATTGATGACCAAGTGGCAACCATCGGTAATGCCTTCCTGGCTTTGACACTGGAGTGCGCACGGTGCCATGATCACAAATTCGATCCTATCTCCACCGAGGACTATTATGCCTTGGCCGGTATTTTCAAGAGTACCCGCACGATGGAACGCATCTTCAACAAGCGCGGCAAAGGAGACGGATTCTGGCTGGAGGTGGAAGTGCCCCTCGATCTGTCAGCCACGACCGATTGGGAAACCGAGCATTACAAACACGCCACGCTGGTACGGAAGCTTACCGCTGGCCTGCCACCGACCGTGTTGGAAGCGGCCAATATCGCTGAGCAGGATCGAACCGACCAGCAAAATCAGGTGCTCACGGATTTTTCCCAAGCGGATTTGAAGCAGGGTCACATGCTTGACCAACTGCAAAAACTGCAGGGCGCGTCTCCGAAAAAACCGGCGATGGGCCGAGCGATGGTGGTGACGGACGGAAAGATTGTCGATTTGCGAGTGATGCTGCGGGGCAGCCATCTTAACCAAGGTGACCATGTTCCCCGTCGCTTTCCACGGGCATTGTCTCCCCAAACGACGAAAATGGGACCGGGAAACAGTGGTCGACTTGAATTGGCTCGGTGGCTCACTTCCGCGGACAATCCGCTCACCAGCCGTGTTTTTGTAAACCGTATCTGGCAGTGGCACTTCGGTCGCGGGTTGGTAGAAACACCCGACAATTTTGGTTCCTTGAGCGGTCCGCCAACGCATCCCCGGTTGCTGGATTGGTTGGCAGACGAATTCCGTTCGGGTGGCTGGTCCACCAAGCGGCTACACCGCCTGTTACTTTGCTCAGCGACCTACCGAAGGGGCAACGGGTACGAACCGCGGTCCGCCAAAGTTGATGTAGAGAACGAGTTGCTGTGGAGATTCCGCCGCCGCCGACTGGAGGCTGAAGAGGTCCGCGACAGCCTGCTGGCTGTCGCCGGAACACTGGATCATGCCATGCACGGGTCGCTACTTTCGCTCAAAGCCAGGGATTACGTTGATGATGCCGAAACGGGACGCCACTTGGTCAGCTATGACAATTCACGACGCAGTGTCTATCAGCCCGTGATACGAAACAAAGTCTACAACTTATTTCAGACATTCGACTTTCCGAACCCCAGCATGGTAAACGGCCGTCGCAGTAGTACCACGGTTAGTCCGCAAGTTCTTTTGATGATGAACAGCCCACTCGTCATCGGTTGTGCCGAGAAGATGGCAGAACAGGTGACCCAATTGCCGAATCGTGCAATGTCTGAGCGACTCAATGATATGTACCTGACCGTGCTGGGCCGTTTTCCCGACGACCTGGAGAAAGTTGCGCTACTGGCTTACCTGGATCGGTACGCAAGTCGTGTTGCAGCGGGAACAAAGCTTCAGCGTCGACAAGCTGCCTGGAATAGTCTCGCTCAATCCGTCTTGATGTTAAATGAGTTCTTGTATGTGGACTAACCACCAAAATCTGGTTTCCCGCCGCGACGTCCTGCGCCAGGCCAACATCGGTTTTGGCGGCTTGGCGCTGGCCACGATTTTAGGTGGGGAATCGGCCGCGACGACTGTTCATCACGCGCCGCGCGCCAAACGAATGATTTTTCTTTTCATGAAGGGCGGACCATCTCAGGTGGACACCTTTGATCCCAAGCCTCGATTGACACAAGACCATGGGAAAAAGCTGCCGATCGACCGCCCACGTCTTTTGTTTCACTCGGTTGGCGAGCAAAACACGAAGCTGCTGGCTTCACCCTGGAAGTTCCGCCAATACGGAGAAAGCGGGATTCCGGTCAGTGAGCTGTTTCCGCGCATCGCGACGTGCGTCGACGACCTCTGTGTCATCCGCTCACTACACGGCAGCAATCCGGCCCACGGGGGCGCAACGCTCAAGTTGCATACGGGAAGTGATACGCTCATCCGACCGAGTATGGGAAGTTGGATCAGCTATGGGTTGGGTAGTGAAAACAACGAGCTGCCGGCTTTTGTGACAGTTTCGCCGACACCCTTTCATGGAGGAGTCAATAACTACGGCTCAGCTTTTTTGCCTGCGATCTACCAGGGCACGCCAGTTGGTCGAGGTGGTTTACCCGTCCAGCAGGCTCAGATCGCGCACATTACACCTGCTGCGAGCCCCTCCCAACAACGAATGCAGTTGGACCTGGTTCATCGGCTGAATCAACAGCATCATCAACGTGATCCAGCGGATACCGACCTCGAGGCTCGAATTCGCACCATGGAGTTGGCTTTCAGGATGCAGTCCTCGCTACCCGAATTGCAGAACGTTCAATCGGAGAGTCGGAAGACGCAGCAAGCCTACGGCCTGGATCAGCCAACGACCCAGGATTTCGGCTACCAATGTCTCTTGGCTCGTCGCCTGATTGAACAGGGAGTCCGGTTGGTACAGGTGACGCATCAGAGTGGACCCAGTCATTGGGACCAACATGCGAATTTATTAGACCGCCACCCTCAAAACGCACGAGAGGTCGACCAACCGATCGCGGCTCTACTTAAAGATCTGAAGCAACGTGGGTTGCTGGATGACACGTTGGTTTTATGGGGGGGCGAGTTCGGACGAACACCGACGGTGGAGGAAAGGGACAGCTCGCAAGGAAATGGTCGCGACCACAATCCAGACGGGTTTACAATGTGGATGGCCGGAGGAGGTGTGAAAGCCGGGTCTATCTACGGGGCGACCGACGAGTTCGGATATTTTGCTGTCGAAAACAAAATGCATATTCACGACTTGCACGCTACGATCCTGCACCTGCTTGGGCTGGATCACAAGCGACTCACCTACCGGTTTGGTGGTCGTGATTTTCGTTTAACCGATGTGCACGGCGAGGTTGCCACGGGAATTTTCGCATGAGGTCCACGTTGGCCATGGGAATCGGATAGACCTTCCGGCGGGAACGGTGAACATTAGAAGCAGGACCGACAAATAAGCGGCGGAAGTTGCACGATCAGTTCATTTCGGGCGAAATTCCAAAATCGAGCGGCCCAGGTATCCTTGCTCCGATGGTATTGGTTTACTCGTTCTACGGTCAACAGATTGTCGGGGGAAGTCAACGATTCAGTGTCTTGTGTCGCGACCGCCACTGTTCGACAAACGCCAGGAACTGTCGAGCGGGTGTGGCTGGAATTTGGCGGGGATTACTGATGACGTAGAGCTGACGCCGGGGGCGGAATCCCCGAACTTTGACATGCGCAAGGCCCGCCTCCTGACGGTGTCCCCGTTGGGACAGAAAGGCCACGCCCACACCCCGTTCGACTGCCGCACGAATCGCATCGTTGCTGTTGACTTCCATCGCAATGGTAAGTTCGGCAGGTGAGATCTTGTGTTCCTCTAGCGCACGCTCCACGCAGCGACGACTACCAGAACCCGGCTCGCGGACGATCAGTGGCTCGCGGCACAGCCGTTTGAGCGTGGTGGAGCCTTTGGCGGCCAGTGGGTGATCGGTCGCAACAAGCAGTACCAATTCGTCTTCGCCGACTGCCCTGGCGTCCAGCGCGGAAGAACGGGGCAGCTCTCCGACAAAGCCGATGTCGGCCTCACCTGCTTCAACCGCCGCCGCCGCTAAACGGCTGTCCGTCACGGCCAACGATTCACGGACGTGGGGCCATTGAATTCGAAATTCGGCCAGCAACTCCGGCAGCAGCCACTCCGAGGGAACGGTACTGGTAGCGATCCGTAAATTTCCGGACAAGCGCTGTTCGACCTGCCCAACTTGAACCGCAGCTTCGTCGACCAAATCGAGGATTTTCCGAGCGTAAGCGTACAAACGTTGTCCTCGTTCGGTAAGTTGTACGCCCCGACTTTGCCGCTCGAACAGCACTCCACCCAGTTCCTTCTCCAG
>Ga0310121_10000541_pt1 | contig 41152 bp, 39 predicted proteins | sample CB27_Tmax_986_MG_FD_203504 | JGI IMG/M metagenome (GOLD analysis project Ga0310121, IMG submission 203504) | Marine microbial communities from Western Arctic Ocean, Canada - CB27_Tmax_986 | ecosystem: Environmental > Aquatic > Marine > Oceanic | place: Canada: Western Arctic Ocean | collected...
CTTTGGCAAGGTTTCGGCGGCGACTGACCGCTTTTCTTGCAAAACTATACACTACCCACCAGCGTTTTGATCCCATTGTTGTTGGGCAAGGGGTCTTTTTCAGGATCGACTAGCTATAAGCACGGCGCATATGCCTTCTATGATTACGACGCGGAGCCCATATACGTGGGCCAAACCAAAGAGAAACTGAGTGGCCGCGTCAGTCGCCACCTGACCAACCAGCGAACGGACGCTGTCGCGATGAACGTCCTTGATCCCTTTGAGGTTGCGTACATCGAGGTCTGGCCACTCGACGATATGGTCGAAGGCTTGCCGGATGACAAGAAGCGTCATCTTCTCGATCGGGTTGAGTACACGGTATTCCAGAAGGTACTGGGCGACTCGGCCCTCGGCGCGGTGCTGAACGAAAAGGAGATAACCCCGTGTCCCGAGATTACGCTTCCCCAATCCTATCGGCACAGAATCATCCCAGACTCAATCTACGAACAGCGCAAACATCCCGATGTCCGCATCGCGCGTCGCGCAACAACAATCTCAAATCTTGCTCGCGTCATCAGCGAGCGCGATGTGTCCCCCGGCTTGCGCCGAACCCTCCTGACTCAGGCCAGGAGGCTGGAACGACTTGCCGCCCAACGCGTTAAGGAACTCGGAATTGAAGCATAAGGGATGCACCAACAATAGCATCGCCCACGACCACGATAGGCCCATTGGTTTGGTGGCATTGCGCTTGTTCTTCGGTTCACATCAGGGGATTCTGTTCGGTGGTTTCCGTTTAATTCCCGCCCACGTGATAACCTTCTCTCATGACTTCGGTTCTATAGAGCCCCGCTCCCGCGGTGATGTAGAGGGTTTTGCTGTTTTCGCCCCTTCCAAAGCCGACGTTTGTCGGGAGCACCTCGGTGGGGATATAGCCCAGCTCCTCGCCCTGGGGTGAGTAAATGACGATCCCAAATCGGGACTCGGAACGCACCGCTACGTAGAGGTTGCCATCCACGTCCGGGACCAGACCGTCCGGCCCGTCTTCGGGGGAGTAGTCGACGAGCGTCTCCCTGAACGTGGCGGAGCCGTCGGGGGACAGGTCATAGGCCAGCAGGGCCATGCGTCCCTTATGGGTTTTCGTATCCTCGGGCAGCCGAAAAACTCCTTCGGACCCATTGTCGTGACTGACGACGTACAGGGTCGTCTGGTCCGGCGACATCGCGACGCCATTGGGCTTCCCCACGTCCGTGATGACCCGATGGATCGAACCGTTGGGGTCGATGCGATAGACCGCCATGACGGGTTGCTCGATCGGCTCGTGCCCCAGATACCTGGGGTCGCTGAAGTAGATCCGTCCCTGCTCGTCGATCGTGATGTCGTTCGCGGCGTTGAACGGACGACCTTCATACAGCCCCGCGATGATGGAGCTCTTGCCCGTCTTCATGTCGGTCCGGGTGACGCGACGGCCGCCGAAGTCGGCCCCTTCGGCCACGATCATGTTGCCCTCGGCGTCGAACTTGATGCCGTTGGACATCCCGCTGGGCGAGCGAAAGATGGCGGTCTCGCCCGTCTGGGGGTCGTATCTCCAGATGTGTCCCGCCTCCATGGCACCGTTCTCATCTCGGCATTTCGCGGTAAACGTGATGTCGCTGAAGTAAACCATGCCATCATGACTCACCGCGACCCCCTCGGTCGTGGCACACCCGCCGCCGAATAGTTTTTCCACTCTGGCGCCTGGCGGGATAATGCTCGGATCGCCCACCGGTAGGTCCCCGGCGGCCGTGGCCGCGGGCGGATGGGCCACAACGGCGATAAACATGCACAGCATCGATACCTTTTGAGGGTGGGCCCTTGGACGGTTCATCATTGCTTGACTCAATTCTATCAACCAAGATTCCCTCCAGCATCACCGAGACCAGTCAGGATTTCAAGTGTTTATCGTGGCTGCTCGGCCGCTCGGGAAAGTCGAAAATGGGCGATAAATGGCTTGCCCCCCTGCGACAATCGATGTAGGGTTGTAGGGACTCGGTAACCGGACGCATAGGTCCTCATATCTGGAGCCGAGCGGTCTGTTGCTCCCCGTTTTCGGGCAACAATCTCTTGACTTTCGAAGACCGTTTCTTCTAAAGGTGATCGACGATCAAGGCAAGCTATTTCTAGAGGAATGACCAATCATGATGAGCACGCCAATTAGCGGTATGAAGGATGATACGAAAAACTGGACCGGGGGCGCGCTGCAGGTGGGCGCCGTCCCGGCGGATGCGCCGGCGCCGGCCGGTGTTCGGCGACTTCAGCTCGTCCTGATCAAGCCGAGCAAATACGACGACGAAGGCTACGTGATGCGCTACTTTCGCGGCGTGCTGCCCAGCAACACGCTGGCCGCCATCGCGAGCCTGAGTCGGCAAGTCGCCGATCAAGGCATCCTGGGTGACGTCGAGCTTGCGATTGAGATGATGGACGAGCACGTCCAGAAAATCGACGCCCGCAAGATCGTCTGCAAATATCGCAAGCCGGGGACCCGCGTGGTGGTCGGCCTGTGCGGCGTGCAGACCAACCAGTTCCCCCGGGCGACGGACCTGGCGCGCGAGTTCCATGCCCTGGGCGTGGCGACCATGATCGGCGGCTTTCACGTCTCCGGCGCGATCGCGATGAGCGAAACGGGCATCCCCCCCGAGTGCCAGGCCCTGATCGACGAGGGGATCACGCTCGTCAAGGGCGAGATCGAGGAGGTCTGGGGCGAATTGCTGCGCGACGCGCTTCATGGTCGGCTCAAAACGTACTATGACATCGTTGATCGGCCCGACCTCTCCAAGGCAACGCTGCCGGTGGTGGACCGCAAGCTGATGAAACGGTTCGCCTACCCGTACATGGGGACGATCGACGCGGGCCGCGGCTGTCCGTTCAATTGCAGCTTTTGCACGATCATTAACGTCCAGGGACGCAAGATGCGGCACCGCCTCGCCAAGCAGATCAAGGAGCAAATCCGAGGGAACCTCAAGCACAAGATCGACTACTACTTCTTCACCGACGATAACTTCTCGCGCAACAAGAACTGGGAGGGGATCTTCGACGCGCTGATTGAGCTGCGCGAGGAGGAGGGGATCAAGGACTTCCAGTTCATGATGCAGATCGACACGATCGCCTACAAAATCAAGAACTTCATGTCCAAGGCGATCCGCGCCGGTTGCACGCAGGTCTTCATCGGCATGGAGACGATCAACCCCGATAACATCCAGGCCTCGGGCAAGACGCAAAACCGCGTCGAAGATTACCGCAACATGATCGATCTGTGGCACGCCCACGGGGTGGCTTGCCACGTCGGCTACATCATCGGTTTCCCGGCCGATACGGTCGAAAGCGTCCGCGACGACGTGCGCCGGCTGCGCGATGAGATCGGTGTCGACCAGGCGTCCTTCTTCATCCTGACTCCGCTGCCCGGCTCTCGCGACCACAGCGATATGGCCCGGCGCGGCGACTGGATGGACGAGGACTATAACCGGTTTGACAGCTTCCATGTGGTCAGCAACCATTCCCGGATGGGCCACGAGGAGTGGTTTGGCGCTTATCAAGAGGCGTGGCGCAATTTCTATGACGTGGAATCGATGAAGGCGACCCTCGCCCGCTCCAACGCTCGAACGTACTGGGGCCTGTTCAAGAACTTCATTTGGTACAAGTACTCGGTGATGATCGAGCAGACCCATCCGATGATTTGCGGGTTCTTCCGGTTCAAGGACCGCACCCAACGCAGGCCCGGCTTCGAGGTTGAGCCGCTCTGGCCCCACGCCCGCCGCCGCGCCGGGGAGTTGCTGGGTTGGGCGCGCGGGTGCGTCAGTTTGTATTTTGAAATGCAGGAAGTCTGGCTGGCCACGCGCGGTAACGACCAGATCCAGGAGAACCTGGCCGACCTGCGGCGCCGTTACGACGACGTGGTCGCGTGGATCAGCGAGTCCACCAGCCGGATGAATGAAACGATGCGGGCCCAGATCGCGGAAATCTGCGCGGAGACCGACAAGGCCTTTCAACGGGTCCAGCAAATGGGCCGGCTCGTGGCCGACGATCTCATCGAGAGGCTCCAAGAACTTCGCGCGCACCTGTCAAGTGCTCAGCCCGAGCTGGCTGAACGGCTTCAGCAGCTTCAGGCCCGCGTCGCGAGTCTCGCGCCCCAGCGCCGGCTTAGCCTGCGGCTCAACCCCCTGGCCGTCAGGACCTTCAGCCGCGAACAGCTCAATCAATATTGGCGCCAGACGTGGAATAACCTACATCACGGGCGCGTTCACCGCATCAACCCGTTCAAGCTCGGAATCAACTTTCTGCGCGACGCGAAGTTGTGTGCGAGGTTTAATTTCGAGATGGTGACCGGTTATCACCGTTAAGCCGGGAGCCGCTGAGGTCCTCCATAAGACCGTGACTACTCAAGATTCGCGTGTCTCTTGAACATCTCGTCCGAAGTCAATTGTTGGTCCCGCATCAGAAGCACGATCATCGCGTCGCAAAGCACAAACAACGTCTGCTCGAATAGCGAACCCATGGGCTGAATCGATTCGATCGCGCCGGGGGCGTCCTTCGCCTTGGTCGAGGGGGCGGGGACCTGGAGGATGCAGTCGGCCAACTCGCCGATCGGCGAGCCTGGATCGATCGTCAGCAGCAGAATGCGCACGCCGATCTTCTTGGCTTTGCTGGCCATCGCCAGCAGACTCTCGGTGCGCCCCGAACCCGAGCCGATCACCAGCAAGTCGCCCTTTGCGGTGGACGGTGTCGTGACCTCGCCCACCACATGCGCATCTTTCCCCAGATGCATGAGGCGCATGGCGAACCCTCTGATCCCCAGAGCGCTACGGCCGGCGCCGGCGAGAAATATCCTCGGGGCGTCCGTGAGTTCCCTGACCGCCCCCTCCAGGGCGTCAACCCGGACCGCCCGCAAACAAGCCCCGATCTCATCCGCAACGGCCGTGATGACCTGTTCAGTTTCGCTCATGGCTCGCTTTCCTCAGTTCATCCATCATCTTCGCCGCAGCCTCGCCTCGGGACGGCTGGGAGATAATCCCGCCGCCGACCACGACGATGTCCGCCCCGGTCAAGACGGTTTCCCGCACGTGTTCCAATTTGATGCCCCCCGCGATGGCCAATAGGCCCTTCACGCTTTCGCGCATGACGCGCAGATTCGTCGTCTGAAGCTCGCCCTCTTTTTGGCGATCGTACGCGGTGTGCAGACAGAACACGTGCACGCCGAATCGTTCCAACTCAGCCGCGCGCCCCAGCGGGTCCGGCGTGTTGATCAGATCGATCATGATCCGCCCCTCATGGGTCGAGGCGGCTTCGAGGGCGCCGCGTATCGTTTGGTCATCCGCCAGGGCGAGAACCGTCACGATATCCGCCCCGCGGCGAAACGCGCTTTCCGCTTCCATCCGGCCGGCATCCATGATCTTCGTATCCGCTAGGTAGAGCTTGTCCGGATACTTGGACTTGAGCGCCTCCAAGGCGCTGAGGCCCTCTTCGATGATCAAGGGCGTGCCGATCTCGATGATATCGCAATGTGGGTGGACTTCTTCCAGGATTTGCAACGCGGCGGTCGTATCAAGCGTATCAACCGCTAGTTGAAGATAGGGCCCTGATTCTCTTTCTAGGGATCGATCCATTGTGTCACGGTCCAAACCTTCGAGACTCCCCGCGCGTCCCAATCGAGCACATGCGTCCGCTGGATGGGTGATCATCCCCCCCCTCGGACCTGAAATGCAAGGGGCGAACCTCCAAAGGAGTCCGGCAAGGGAGTCCGCCAGGGGCGGATCCCGGGCCTCGAATGCCGAGGGACCCCGCCTCGCGGTAGTATAGGTGGAGGAGTCGGCCACGCGGGAGACCCGGTAGATCGAGAAGCGGAATCAGCCCCTTGGGTACGAATTCCACGGCCCGTCGGGGCCGCATTAGGCATCCCGATTCCGGTATTCTGTCTTGATTATCGTGCAACCGGTCGCTCGGAGGGGATGGCGACCAAGAGGAAATAGAAACGTGGGCGGGAACGGAGCGGACAAAGAGTCGCTGGCATTCACGGGCCAAAACGCCTTCGAGCGTCAGCCTCGCCCCAATTGGGCGTCGATTCACCCAGGAGCCACCAGGCTGACCACCTCCAACATCCTCGTGGCGAGTGCCCGTGATGCCTCATCACACCGACGGGAATGAACGCGAAGGGACGGAAAATCACATTCCAAATGAACCCCGGCGCCTTCTGCCGCGGCCCTGATCGAATCCAGTGCGAGCTTAGGCGAAATGGGGCCAATCGTTGATCAGTCGGCCAAGGTGGGACGGCCGCTGGGTCCTACCAGCGGTCCCCACCGCCTCCGCCACCACCACGGTCGGCACGCGGACGAGCCTCATTGACCTTCACCGGACGGCCCCGGAGATCGGTCCCATCCAGGGCCTCGATCGCGGATTTTGCCTCTTCGTCGTTGTCCATCTCGACGAAACCGTACCCCCGGGACTTATCCGTAAACTTGTCACGGATAATGGCTGCGGAGGCAACCTCCCCATGCTCCCCAAAGGCCTGGCGCAGGTCGTCTTCGCTGGCCTGGAAGGAAAGGTTTCCAACGTAAATATTCATTATGCTCCATCCTCAATTCAGATCGCTCAGAGATACGCACAATCTCTGAATGTCGATGATGATCTCACCACAAAACGCCGTCACGCGCGGATTAAAAATGGGATCGTCGGGCGGGATCGTGCAGCATTCGATCTAGGAAGTCAAACGATATATGAAAGGAAACATGGATTAAATCTCCTCGCCGGCGCATGTTGAGTCCTCCCCTCACCGTGGTCGGCCTGCTCGGGGCCGGAGCCGCCGATCGGTGCTTCGTTCGGCGTCAAACCACCGGTGGGGTAGGGCATTCGAATGGCCGGGATGGGCAAGAAAATGGCTGAAAAGGTCCCCAAGGCGATCGCCGGGCGGTTCCCCCTGTTCAGGGCCGATTTTTACCAACGACGTTTCGGTTGGCTGATGGCCGCGATGTTTGTCGCCGGACCGATCCTGCTGCTGCTGAGCGCGACCACGGGCGCCGGCGGAGACCTGATCGTCGGCGACGCGCGCGACACCTTCGAGTACGCGCGCGCGCTGGCGGTCGAGGGGCGGTTCCCCGAGCGGCATATCCGCTATCCCTGCGGCCCGGCCATGATCGGCGCGCTGGGTTATTTCCCCTCCGTCCTGGTCAACCGGCTGGCGAGCCACCTCGGATGGACCTCTCCTGATTCGCTACGCGACGGATGGGCATTGGTCCATCAGTTCAGTTATTGCCTCCCGTTCATCCTGCTGGCGGCCTGGGCCTTGCGGCTGAATCTGCTGATGCTGCGCCACCTCGGCCTGCCCGATTCCACCATCAAGCCCGTCCTGCTGTTCTGGGTCGCCGGAACCAACATCGGCTATTACGTCTTCAAGGAACCGGCGATGAGCGAGGCGAGCACCTATTGCTCCCTCTCGCTTTACTATTTCCTGTTGCTCAAGCACTTCTGCCCCCGCGCGGGCAAGGCGTCCCCGTCCTCTCCGGCCTCCTCGGGCGCCCCCGTCGCCACCCGGCACTGGTTCCAGATCGGCCTGGCCCTCGGGCTGGCGGGCATCATGCGCCAGCAGAACATCTTGCACGGCCTGGCCATTCCGATCCTGGCCGCCCAGGCCGCCGCGCGTCATTTGCCGACCGATCGCCGCGGAGGCGTCCTGCTCTGGCTGCGCGGGGTGGCCACGGTTGCCGGCGTCAGCGGCCTGGTGTTTCTGATCCCCTACGCGGTCTGGGCGGCCTCCGAGGGTGACTTGAGACTCTACTCATACCGGGGCGAGCGGTTCGATTTCCTCCACCCTCACCTCATCGCGACGCTCTTCTCTCCGCTCGATCACGGGCTGTTCGTCTGGACGCCCATCTATTTGCTCGCCGCCTGCGGCCTTGTTCCGTTCTTAAGGAGGCGGCCGCGCCTGATCGCGCCGCTGCTGGTCCCCGTCGTGTTGCAGTATATCTTGATCTCCTCGTGGTGGGCTTACTCCTTCGGCTCCAGTGTCGGCCACCGCGGGTTTTTCACCATCCTGCCGATTCTATTGCTCGGGTTGGCCTCGCTGTTCGACGCGATGGCCACGCGGGGCCGGGCGATGCTCATGACCGCCGCCCTTTTCATTTTGACCTGCCTCAATCTTCTGTTACTCTTATTAATAAGTGCGCAAATTGTTCCCGTATGACGAAATGAGCCACTCTGAGGCAGGGATGATGAAGGGAAACCGACACAATGGAAACTTCACCTCCCACCACTTCCACCATCGACGCCGCCCGTCAGTTCGACATGCTGCGCGACTGCCTCTTCCGGGTCGGCCGGGTGATGGAAAACGTCGAGGACCTGGACCAACTGCTGCTCACGATCATTGAGGAGTGTAAAACACTGCTCAACTGCGAATCGGCCAGCATCGCGCTCCACGACCCCGAGAAGGGCGACCTCGCGTTCACCGTGGCATCCGGCGGTTCGGACAAGATCAAACAGTGGCGGATGGCGATGGGACAGGGGATCGTCGGCCAGGTCGCGGTCAATCGCGAACCGATCATCTCCAATGACCCGCGCGGCGACAAGCGTTGGTTCACCGGCGTGGACGAGTCCACGGGCTTTGTCAGCCGCAATCTGGCCGCCGCCCCCATCACCCGCAACGAGGAACTGATCGGGGTCCTGGAAGTCCTGAACCGCCCCGGCGAGGAGGGGTTCGGCGAGGATGATCTGATCCTGCTGCAAATCTTCGCCGATCACGTCGGCATTGCGCTGGAGACCGAACGGCTGATCCAGGCCAAACAACAAAGCGAGCGGCTGGCCACGTTCGGCGTGGCACTGGCCGATATCGGTCACAACGTCAAGAACATCCTGATGCGCCTGCAATTTCCGACCAAGCTAATCGAACAGGCCGCGGACAACGGAGACTGGAAACTGTTTCGCGGGGCGTGGCCGACGTTGCAGCGCGCCACCGACGAGATCAGCTCGCTGGTTCACGATATGCTCAACTACTCCAGAGCCCACGAGCCCGAGACGTGCGAGACCGACGTGATCGGCCTGCTCGATGAGATCGTCGAGTCCTATCGACCCAATGCCCAATCGAAGAGCGTAGTGCTGGAAACCCAGTGGGAGACGCCTGCGCTGACGTGGCCGCTGGACCCCAAGGTGCTCAAGTACGGCCTGACCAACCTGGTCGGCAACGCCATCGAAGCGATCGCTGAGCACGGCGGCGCCAAGGTCACGGTGGGGGTCCAGCTCAAGAAAGACGGTGATGAGATGCACATCTCGATCGCCGACGACGGCCCCGGAATGCCCCCCGAGATTCAGAAGAGGGTGTTCGACCCCTTCTTCAGCACGAAGAAGTCGAAGGGCACGGGGCTCGGTCTGGCCAACGTCAAAAAAGGGGTCGAGGAACACGGGGGCCGCGTCTTGCTCGAGACCGAGCCGCGGGTCGGCTCCACGTTTACGCTGGTTTTTCCCAAGACCCCTTAGGGATCGTCGGGCACGGAGCCTGATTCAAGTCCCGCTCCCCATCTCACAAACTCCAATTTCTGAATCTCACCCCGCTCGATACGCCTGAAACGGTCGAACGATGGCTTGGCGGTGAAATAATATCGGATCGACGAACCGGCCGAAGAAATGGTTTAAAAATGGGCCGGCTTCATGACTCTTTAGGGACCGATAGTTCGCTTCAAGAAGGACGCTGAGTCGGGTTGTCGTCGGTCGGGGCGCGATGGGCGATGTGGACCCAGGTGTGAACGTGCGGCGATCCTCGGAAATACCAGACAAAGGCCGGACCTTCCACGCGCCAGCGATCCCAAACCCCGTCGGTGCCGATATCGCCTTCCTTGTAGTAAGAGATTCTCAGGCTGTCAAAGCCCCCGTTCTTCTCGATACACTCGATGGCTTCATCGACATCAGACTGGCGGAACATGGCCAGCAGGCTCCGCATGACCTCCTGCAAGTGTTGCTTCTGATCGGGAGAGAGTTCAGAAGCTGATAGCCCCGGCAGGTCCGCGTTGAATCCGCGCAAGATGATCGTGTCCTCATTGTCCGGCGGTGCCTGATCGAGCAGAGCCGTCTTGCGTTGCTTGCCGTCAAGGGATTCAAAGACTTGGTTGGCAAGCCTCCCCTGGTGCCACCAGACGTTGCCCGGATGATCGGGCGCTTCGTTGAACTTGGTGGCATGGCCGTAGAAGATGGGGCCGCCGAAAGCCACATTGTCCACCGAGTTGCCGTCGGCCCGAATCGTCAGGTGGCGCCCCGTCATGACCCACTCGAATTTCTCTTCGCCCGGCCTGCCGAAGATCGCGCACGTATAATTCCCAAGCCCGCCTGCATCGTCCTTCATCTGTCTCTGGAAACGCTCATATCCATCTTCGGAAACAACACCGCTGAGGATATGGCGGATCAATTCTTGTTGATCCGGCGTGTAAAGCGTTCCGACGGCTCCGATCTCCGGATCGACGACGTTCCAGTTGTTGGCGATTTTAAGACGCAATCGGTGGTCGAAAGGAAAGTGCATGACCTTGAGCTGCTCGGACGAGAGGCTATCGTAAAGGAGCTTCACAAAGGTTTCAGCCGGCTCTTGGGCTTTGGCCATCGCGGATGCACCGGCCGCAAGTTCGTTTGCCGGGGCCGCGGCGATGGCTGAACCGGCCACGGCCGCGGCGAGTGTTCCACCAACCGTTCTTATGAAATCTCGACGATTGATCTCGCCGCAAGCGGCGCGCCGGTCGGTCTTGATGGTCAGATTCGGCTCGCTCATGATCAACACCCCCGCTTCAGTTAGTATGACGTCATTCTATCGCCCAGCCCACCGATCAGTCCATAAGAACCTGCCCGCTTTTGGGGTGAAAATGGACCTCGATTTCCCCGGTCCTGGGGCCGCGACTCATTTATCGAAGCTTTGGACGATCGTCGAGATCCAGCGTTCTTCACTGATGAATCCTTCACCCCAGCCGTCCCACTTGTCGGGCAGGCCCTCATCATGGATTTGCTCCAGTGACATGCCCTCCTCAAGACGCTTCTTCACGAATTCCGTCGTCTCTCCGAGCATGGCGTGAAACGCCTTGAGATCGTCGAGCGTCCCCAAGGGACCGTGCCCCGGAATGATCTTGGCGTCCGGCGGCAGCTCTTTGAGCACTTCGCCCACGTTCTTCGCGTAGCCCGCCACGTCACCGCCGCGCTTCAGATCGACGAATGGAAACCGGCCGTTGAAGAAGTGGTCGCCCATGTGGACCACGTGGGATCGAGTGAAAAAGATCACGCTGTCGGTGTCGGTGTGGCCGTTTGGAAAATGAATCGCGCGGATTTCCTCGCCGTTGAAATGGACCGAAAGGGCTTCGTCGAAGGTGATCACCGGCAACCCTTCCTTCACCATTGGGGAATCACTTCCCGCAAGGCGCTTGCGTACGTTGGCGTGAGCGATGATCGACGCTTCGCGGCCGAACTCAGGGTTCCCGCCAACGTGGTCGCCGTGGAAATGGGTGTTGAGGACGAACTTGAGTTTACCCTCGCCCAACTTCTTCAACGCCGCGCGAATTTTTTCGGCCAACGGGGCGAACTGATCGTCGACGAGCAGGACACCGTCGGCCCCGGCTGAGACGCCAATATTGCCGCCCTTTCCCTCGATCATGTAAACATTCTCCGACACATGTGTCGTTTTGATCTCGACCTCGGAAAAATCCCGTTGCGCCGCCGTGTCGCTCGCCCACGGAACCTGCGTCGCAATGATCGCAAATGCGATTAGCCGTTTCATCTTCGCGCCTCCACTCGAACCCCGAATCAAGGGAACTCTCGCGCGCCGCGCGCCCCCTAGCCAATCCAACTCACGCGCGGAAACGAGATAGCTCAACCGGGATTCTCCGCTTGAATCCTCGCTGATGCTTCTGTCAGATGCCAACATCGGCAAATCATGGCCGCCGCGCCGCTATCAGTCCAGATCAGATATTGAATGCAACAAGGGGAAAAGGCAAGTGGACGGCGACACCTTCTTACACCCGAATCGCCCCCGTCGGCGTGATAGAGGCCTCGGGTCCCGCGCCCGGAATCCACCACGGCCGGGTCTCCCAAGCCTCCCTCCGGACCAGAACTCACCCCCATTACGTCACCTTCTGCATTCCCATTTTTGAATGACACCGGGGAACGCGGCGGCGACTCGATTAGTGGTTTCAATCAGGCGTGGCTGTGTTAAAATACCTCGAATGTGCGTTTGAGTCAGTCATCAAGGTTCTGATGGTATTCGTGAACAAACCGACGCTCCTAGTCATAGACGATGAGTCCAACCTTCTGCGGTTTTTCGAGTACACAATCAAGAACTTGGGGTTTGAGGTGGTCACCGGGGAGTCGGCGGCGGATTTTCGGCGGCTGATTCGCCAGCGCGAGTATGACAGCGTGCTGCTGGACCTGATGCTGCCCGACGGCAACGGACTGGACCTGCTCGAAGAGGCCCGGCAGATCTATCCGGAACTGCCGATCATCATGATCACGGCCTACGGGTCGATCGACCGGGCCGTCAAGGCGATCAAGCTGGGCGCCTACGAGTTCCTGCCCAAGCCCATCGACGTGGAGAACCTCAACACGATCATCCGCAACGCGGTCGAGCAGTATCAGTTGCGCCGCGAGGTCCGCACGCTGCGCCGCCAACTGGAGCCGCCCCGGGAGTTTCAAGGGATGGTCGGCAGCAGCCAGGTCATGCTCGATATGTACAGCATGATCGAGACGGTCGCTCCGACCTCGGCCACGGTGCTGATCACCGGCGAGAGCGGCACCGGCAAGGAGCTGGTCGCCCGCGCGATCCACGACCTGTCGGGCCGGCCCGCGGAGCGATTCATCGCGATCAATTGCGCCGCGATCCCCCACGACCTGCTCGAGAACGAGCTTTTCGGGCATGAGAAGGGCTCGTTCACGGGGGCGAGCGGCCGTTACGCGGGGTGTTTCGAGCGCGCGCACAAGGGGACGCTGTTCCTGGACGAGATCTGCGAGATGGACCTGGGGCTTCAGGCCAAGCTGCTCAGGCTGATCCAGGAGAAGGTCTTTTATCGCGTGGGCGGGACCGAACCCATCCGCGTAGACGTGCGCACCGTGACCGCCACCAACCAGGACCCCGAGGCGGCGGTGCGCGAGAACCGCTTCCGCGAGGATCTGTATTACCGGCTCAACGTGGTGCCGATGCGTCTGCCCGCCCTGCGCGAGCGGCGCGAGGACATCAGCCCGATCGCCAACAAATACCTCATCGAGTTCTCCCAGAATTACGGCCGCAAGTTCCAGGGCTTCGATCTGGAGGCGCTGGCGGTGCTCGAGAGCTATCCATGGCGAGGCAACGTGCGCGAATTGCGCAACGTGATCGAGCAAATCGTTGTTTTCGGCGAAGGCGAACGGGTCACGCTCGGCATGCTCCCGGCGCAGGTGCGCGACTTCAAGCCCGGGCCCACCGCCCAGCGCGGCGGCGAGGGGGTCGGGACCGAAGAGACGGCCCCCGGTCCATTCACCGGCCCGGCTTCCATCCAACCCTTCTGGCAGGTCGAGCGCGATCAAATCCAGCGGGCGCTTGACACGTGCGGCGGCAACGTGCAGGAAGTGGCCCGCCGACTCGAGTTGTCGCCGGCCACGCTCTATCGAAAGATCGAGAAATATGGCCTGGTTAAGTGACGCGCGGGCGAGCGTCGTCGGCGCCGGCCGGGATGCAAGATGACCAACGCCGCATTGACAGAACTCGTCGAGCCGCGGACCTCCCCCGATAAACCGCCCGAGATCGGAGATTACGTCGGGCCCGAGATGGGGCGCGCGGAGTTTCTGGACCGGGGCAAGGTCTACCGCGGAGACCTGTGCGACTGGCTGAGCGAGCATAACCACCTGCGGCGCAGTCTGTCCGTTATTCATCGATTCACGCGAGCCCACGATCAGCTCATCGCCGCCGTCCACGCGCGGGTGGTCCACCAATGGGAGGGCGGGGGTCACGGTCATCCGCCGAGGATCTGCGTGGTGGCCCTGGGCGGATTCGGACGCCGAGAGCTGGTGCTGCACTCCGACGTTGACCTGATGGTGCTGATGGAGAAAGCCACGGGTGAGACGGAGCGGTTCGTCAGGGTGATGATGCTGGATCTGATCGACCTGCGTTTGGATTTGGGTCACGTTGCGCGCACGCCCGCCGATTGCGTGGCGAAGATCGGAAGCGATCTGGAATCGGCAACCGCCATGACCGAGAGCCACTACATCGCCGGCAGCCGCACCCTGTTCAATCATTATTTCGACGCTTACAAGGCCGCCATGCGCGGCGGTGGCCGGCGCTGGTTTTTGCGGGCCATTTATGGGCAGAACCAGGAGCGTCGCAAGAAGTACGAATCGACCGTCTTTTTGCTCGAACCCGACCTCAAGGACGGGATCGGCGGCCTGCGCGACGTGCATGGGGTCCAGTGGACGCTGTTTGCCCACGGCGGCAGCACCGACCTGCGCCAGTTACTCGAATACGCGGATTTCAAGGAGGACGACTTGCGCCATTACCGCGACGCGATCGCCATGGTGCACGTCGTGCGCAACGAACTCCACATCCTCGCGGGCGCGCAGAACGACCAGCTCATTTTCGACCTTCAGCCGGGCGTGGCCGAGCGGCTGGGTTACGAGCCGAGGCAGCACCGATCGGCGGCCGAGGTCTTCATGGGGGCCTATTATCGCCACGCACGGGTCGTCGAACGGATGTCTCAGCGCGCGATCGGCGCGCTGGCGCGGCGCGAACGCTCGATGCTGGGCGGCCTGGTCGGAACGTTGCACCGCCGCAAGCTCGATCCGCACCTGACCGTTCAGGACAACATCCTCTTCGTCAACGATGGGCAGACTGATTACTTCAAGCAGGACCCCCGCCGGATCATGGGCCTGTTCGAGCGGGCCGTGCGCGGGGGCTATCGGATCGGCCATCGCACGCTGGACCGCCTGACTCGGATCAGCCACAAGCTGGGTCCCGCCTTCCGGCTCGAACCGGCCAACGGCGAGTCGTTTAAGCGCCTGCTCAGAGGCCCCTGGAACGTGGCCAACATCCTGGCCGATATGCACGAGTGCGGCATCCTTGGCAAGTTGATCCCGGAATTCGAGCGGCTGCGCCACATGGTGCGCATCGACTACTATCACCATTACACGGTGGACGAGCATTCGCTGCGGGCCATGATGATGGCCGAGGACCTGCTGCGCCACGGGCCGAGCAACCGGCCGCTCGAGGCGCGGATCGCTTCGGAGATCATGCGCTGGAATTTGCTCAACCTCGCGCTGTTGCTTCACGACGTTGGGAAAGGCTACGGCTCGGGTCACGCCTTGCGCGGCGGTCAGCTCGCCCAGCGCATCGGCGACCGGCTGGGAATGCCTCGCGAGGACATCGAAACGGTCCGCTTCTTGGTCCTTTCCCATCTCAAGCTCACGCATGCCTCCCAACGGCGCGATTTCTCCGATCCGGCCGTGGCCGACGCGTTGGCCCGCGAGATTCGTTCCCTCGAACGACTGAAAATGCTTTACGTGCACACGGTTTGCGACCTCAAGGCCGTCAGCCCCGATGCCTGGAACGACTGGAAGGGCCAACTCCTGGCCGAGTGCTATCAGCGGACCGCGGCGATTCTGAGCGGGACCCACCCCGATTCGATCCGGCCCAAGCCCGACCTCGAACTTCTCAAGCGGGAGGTTTTGCGCGCGCTTGCCGACCAAGCGAGAAGGAACCGAACGAAATGGCGTCTCGATCAAGCATTTGAGGAGGACCTTGATGTCTTCCTCCAAAACCTCACGGAGCGCTATATACAGCACACCGCGCCCGCGGCCATCGCGCACCACTTCGAGCTGCGCCGCGCGTTGACGCCCGAGAACCTGGTCGCGTGGGAATTGCAGCCGTACCGGGGGGCGGGTTACTGCGAGCTCGATATCTGCGCCATCGACCTGCCGGGCCTGTTCAGCAGTATCTGCGGGGCGTTGATGGCCAAGGGGATCAACATCTGGGGGGCGCATATCTTCTCGACCAGCGACGGCTACGCCATCAATCAAATCCAGGTCACTGATCTCGAGAACAAGCCCCTGCCGGCCGGCCTGCGCATCGAGCGTTTGCGCCAAGACCTCAACCAGGTGCTGAAGGGCGAAAAGACCATTGATCAGCTTATCGAGAAACACCAGGCGCGGCGTCCTCGACGTCTTAAGGCCAAGGCGCCCTACCCCACAAGCGTCCACTTCGACAACACCTCTTCGCAACTCCACACGCTGCTCGAATTCCGCAGCAGCGACCGCCCCGGGCTGCTCTTCGACATTACGCGCGCGATCCGCCAGTGCGGGCTCGATATCCACCGGGCCAATATCAACACCGAGGCCTACGGCGTGGTTGACGTATTCAACGTCACCGATTTGGAATACAATAAGATTCATGATTCGACGGCGCGAAAAAAGATCGAACAGACGATAACCGAAGCGATTGACGGCAGTCATTAGCCGAGAAAAAGATCCCCCTCATGCCTACCCATGGAATGAACTCGTCATCGGGCTCCGAACGCCGATTCCCTAGCCGCCGCGGGCGAAGCTCTTTTGCGCGGCGAAGAGGACGTTGCGTCCTGACGGGAGAGAGGGCCGGACCTCATGAAAGCTGAGCAGGCTGGCGCCGCGAACCGTGGCCGGGTGGTCATCTTCGACGACGAGGTCGCGATGGGCCGCATCCTCGTCAAGACCCTGGGTTTGGAGGGGTTCGAGGCCAAGGCCTTCACCAATCCGGTCGAGGGCCTGAACGCCTTGGGCCAGTTGCAGCCCGACGTGCTCTTGACCGATATGCGCATGCCGGGGCTGGACGGGATGGCCGTCCTGGACCGCGTGCGAAAGGAATACCCCGACGTCCCGGTGCTCCTGCTGACCGCCTACGGGACGGTGGAGGGGGCCGTCGCCGCCATGCAGGCGGGCGCTTATAACTACATCACCAAACCCTTTGACCAGTCCAACCTCCTCGCCCAGATCAACCGGGCCATCGATCATCGCCGGATGGCGCAGGAGAACGCCCGGCTCAGCGAGAGGTTCTCCCATCGCGATCAGGGGCGGCAGATTCTGGGCGAGTCGCGGGCGATCCGGCACGTTCGCGAGATGATCGCGCGCGCGGCGCCCACGGACTCCTCGGTTTTGCTCACCGGGCCCAGCGGCGTCGGCAAGGAACTGGCGGCCTCGGCCATCCACAATCAGAGCGGGCGCGCGGGCGGCCGGTTTGTCGCCATCAACTGTCCCTCGATCCCACAGACGCTGATCGAGAGCGAAATGTTCGGTTACGAGCGCGGGGCGTTTACCGGTGCCGACCGCTCGAAGATGGGCCTGGTCGAGCTGGCGCAGGGGGGGACGCTGTTCCTCGACGAGGTCGCCGAGCTGCCCATCGAGATGCAGGTCAAGCTGCTGCGGGTGATTCAGGAGCGTGAGCTCCAGCGCGTGGGCGGGCTGCGCCAAATCCCGGTCGACCTGCGTCTGATCGCCGCGACCAACCGAGACTTGGTTCAGGAACTGAAGGGGGGTCGCTTCCGAGAAGACCTCTATTTCCGTCTCAACGTGATTCAGATCGAACTGCCCTCCCTAAAAGAACGGCCCGAAGACATCCCCCTGCTGGTCCACCATTTCGTCGAGCACCTCGGCCGGCGGATTATGAAACGGCCCGGCATGCGATTGACCGAAGAGGCGATGGAGGTGCTAATGGCCTATGATTGGCCAGGCAACGTGCGTGAGTTGGAGAACGTCATCGAGAGGGCCTATGTCCTCTCCACCGGACCGGAGATCGTGCCGACGGACCTGACCCTCGACATGCGACGCGTGCGCTCGGCCGTCAGGGGAGAGACCGACCCGACCGAAGATGAGGAGCAGGCGCGCGCGTGGCCGATTGAATATCGTCAGGCCCGCGACCGGTTCGAACGCGAGTATTTGCTCCAGCTCTTGGAGAAGGCGGCCGGCAACATGACCCAAGCCGCCCAAATCTCGGGCATCAGCCGTCGCAACCTCTACGACAAACTCCAAAAAGTCGGCCTCCACGAATCGGAGGCGAGGAAGAAATAATTGGTTGCCCTGAAGAAACTGATCGACGCCGCGCTCTCAGACAAACCAGGGTTCATCGAACGGCCCCAGGGCGGCCACTGATTCCCGGTCGGCGGTCCACCCCCACCCACCGCGCCGTCGGTCCTACCTCCCGCGGCTACTGGCTCTCTGTCCAACCGACAACTCATGCTTCAGGCATCTCCATTCCGTACACCCACTTCATCATTTTGAACCTTTTTTTTTGTTTTGGGCTGTACGAAACGTCGAAAGACGGGCGCGGAGAATCGCGAGCAAATCCGCGAGCTGGTGGCGGCGATTCTGGGGCGCAGGGACAGGTTTTAGGGCCGGGGTCCGGATGAGGGGGATTCCGCCGTATCCTCAAGCTCTAACTTTCACGTGGAGTGGACGGGCGGCGTGAGCTAGATTCGGCGCATCATGCCCGATCCCCTGACACTCCCCGCCCAGAGGCCGCTGCTCATCGCCGGGCCGTGCGTCATCGAATCCGAGGACCACGCCCGGATGATGGCCGACCGGATCCGGGAGGTGGCCGAGGCGGCGGGGGTGGCGCTGGTCTTTAAGGCCTCCTACGACAAAGCCAACCGCACGTCGATCGAGTCCTATCGCGGGCCGGGGCTGGAGGAGGGGTTGCGCATCCTGGACGGCATCAAGCGCGACATGGGCGTGCCGATCCTGACCGATTTCCACGAGCCCGGCCAGGCCGAGCCGGTCGCCCAGGTCGCCGACGTGTTGCAGGTGCCCGCCTACCTGTGTCGCCAGACCGACATGATCGTCGCGGCGGCGCGCACGGGGCGGGTGGTCAATATCAAGAAGGGCCAGTTCACGGCGCCGTGGGATATGGAGCACGCGGTGACCAAGGCCCGCCGGGCCGGGTGCGAGCGGGTCTGGCTGACCGAGCGCGGGACGTGCTTCGGCTACAACAATCTGGTCAGCGATCCCCGTTCGCTCGTCGAGATGTGCCGGTTGGGTTGCCCGGTCATCTTCGACGCGACCCACAGCGTCCAGATCCCCAGCGGCGCGGGGGGCAAGAGCGGCGGTCGGCGCGAGTTGGTCGAGCCGCTGATCCGCGCGGCCGTCGCCGTGGGGGTCGACGGGGTCTTTCTCGAGGTCCACGACCGCCCCGACCAGGCCAAGAGCGACGGGCCCAACATGCTGCCCCTGGAGCGGCTTGGGGCGGTGTTGGAGATGATCAAGCGGATCGACCAGGCCCGCCGCGCCGGCGAACCCCCCGAGCGACGAGACTTGTGATGGACATTCACGCCCCCGTGGGTGAAATTGAGCGGGACGGATTCGGCAAGCCACGGTGAGCCTGAGCACCCGACCGGAGCCCGCCGGAATTGGCGCGGGGGGCGGTCGGTCCCGCGCCGCGCCGCTCGACGGATAAGCCATGAAAACCGATTATACCATTAAACTGGACGTCTTCGAGGGTCCCCTGGACCTGCTGTTGCACCTGATCAAGGTCAACGAGCTGGAGGTCACCGAGATCGCGATCTCCAAGATCACCTCGCAGTATCTCGACACGATGCGGCTGATGGAGTCGCTGGACCTGGAGGTCGCCGCCGATTACCTGGTGATGGCCGCCACGCTGATCAACATCAAGCTGCGCGCGCTGTTGCCCCAGGCCGACGATCTGGAGGAGGAGAGCGACGAGACGGAATTGGACGAGTTCCTTTCGGCGCGCCAGCTCATGCAGCGCCTCGTCGAGTACCGCAAGTTCAAGGAGGCCGCCACCGAGCTGGGCAAGCGCAACGAGCATCAGTCCCAGATCTTCCTGCGCGAGGTGGCCCTGCCCAAACTGGCCGAGGCCGAGGCGACGCCGCCCCTCAGGGGCGACCTCGAGATGTTGCTCGAGGCGTTCACGCGGGTGATCCGTTTCGTCGAGCGGCGCGACTATCATCCGGTCGCGGGCGAAGAATACCATGTCGATGACAAGATCATGTTGCTGCGGCGGCGCCTGTTGATCGAGGAGAAGATGGAACTGGGCAAACTATTCGGCGAGTGCCGGGTGCGGTTGGAGATGATTGTGACCCTGCTAGCGATCTTGGAACTGATTCGGCTCAAGGAACTGCACCTGGTCCAGGGCGAAACCTTCGGCGAGGTTTTCATAAGCCAATATCGGGCTTCCGCGACGCCGCCCGAGCAGGACCCCGAACCGGTCGAATCCGAAGCCGTCATGGCGGAGGCGGGGACCGGGGGGCCAGGTTCGCTGACCGGGGGTTCGGATGAGGCTCCTTCACCCTCTGATCAAGAACAGGCTGGCGCGACGGTTATCGAGATCCACGCGGGTCAGGCCGACGCGGGGGGGAGCAAGGCCCCAACGGGTGATCAGGGTCCAACCCGATGACCCGATCCCACGATCGCCTGATCATGGAAACCCCCGCCCGCCCGCCGACCGACGCTCAACCCGACCCGACCCGACTTCAAGAGCAGCCCCGCAAACCATTAGATTTGGCCGCCCCTCACGCCGAGTCCTCGACCGCCCCCGGCGAGAAAACCCGCGGGGGGATCGGATGCGGATGGCTGGGGTTAATCATCCTGATGGGGCTGGTCGGATTGGGAGGGGCCGGCTTTTTACTGGTTCGCGAGATTGAACGGCGCGGGCTGGTCGAACGGCTGGAAACCTCGTTCGGGCACGTTTCGCTATTGCCCCAGCCGCGGGTGGCGGCGTCCGAGCCCGGCCTCAAGGTCCAGGTCTACTACATCGTGGGCAATCAGGGCCTGGCCGCCCGCCCGCGCCGTCTGACGCGCCCGGCCCAGGGCATGGAACGGATCCATCTGATCGCTCGCGAAATCCAGCGGCCGCCGCAGTCGGGTCTGCTGAGGTCCCCTTTCCCCCCCGGCACGGGCATTCGGGCCGTTTACCTTTACGACGGAGTCGTTTGGGTCGACCTGGACGGGGGTTTCCTCGAGGTCGAGGACGCTTCGGCCCAGAGTGAGCGGCTAACCATCTATGCGCTGGTCAATAGCTTCATGCTCAACGATCCCACGCTGCAGGGGGTGCGGCTGATGGTCGAAGGCAGGCCGGTAGAGACCGCTTGGGGCTGGCTGGACCTGGGCAGCCCGTTGGGTCCCGACCTGTCGTTGGTTATGCAATGACGCAGCCGCGGGGACGGTGCCTGACGGCTCGGTAAACTGACAGAGCAACCTTCACGTCCCGGGGCGGGTGGTTGCGCCGATCCGCCACGCGGAGGTCGGGCTGAAATGGACGAAATTATTCGCAGGATTCGCTTGCAATTGCCGGGCGGGGTTGTTAGGGTCGACCCCTGAGTAGGAGGCTTCGGTCTTCGTCTGCGATATTCCCGTGCCGCCGGGCTCGGGATTAAGAGGGGAGGTAACAGGGCGTGAAGAGATTGCTTACCATGGCTGCGGTGCTGATCTTGGTGCTGTGGGCGGGGCCGCTTGGGGCCGAGGTTCTGGTCCTGAACAGCACGCAACCCAGTTCTCTGACCCCGTCGATCACCAAGGGGCCTTTTTACTACCAAAGTGCCAGCGAACTGCGCATGAGAAAGCTGGTGCGCGGCTTTGCCAACGTCGGTCTCAGCGTGGCCGAAATCCCCAACCAGATCTTCCAGGAAGCCTATAAAACGTCACCGGTGACGGGGTTTTTCACGGGGACGGTCAAGGGGATCATCAAGGGAGCCAAACGCATCGTGGTCGGCGCGTGGGAAGTGCTGACCTTCTATCATCCGATGAACAATCATTATCAACCGATTGTGGAGCCCGAAGTGGTATTCATGGAATACCTGCATTGACCCCGCCGAGAGGGGTCCGAAATCATCGAGAGAGGAGTCGGAGAGCAATGAAGCTGTCCAAAATCGTCTGGGTGGTGGTGTTCACCCTGATCCTATCGGCCGGATCAGCCTTCGCGCGGTCGGGCGAGGCCTACCGCGCTCAGTCTGATATCGGCAAGATGATGCACAAGCTGGGTCGGGGGGTGACCAACGTCCTGACCTGCTGGGTCGAAATCCCACGTAATATCTCCCTTGAGTGGGAGAAAACCGACCCGGCCACCGGGGCGATCATGGGCATCGTCAAGGGTGTGGGCTGGGGCTTCGCGCGACTAACGAGCGGCGCGTTTGAGATCATCACCTTCGCGTACCCGGTTCCTCCGAACTACGCGCCGATGCTCGCCCCGGAATTTGTGATCACCGACATCTGGGGACATCACATCCCCAACCTTACGGAAAGTAACTCCAACGATCCCGATAGGCTCTCGGAAACACCGATCTATCCGCAACGTTTCAACTTCTAAAGCGTCGGCGGCGGATCGCCTCATTCGGTACCGTTGAAGGTTAATATTCGTGAAATAGCGTAACGGGCGTCCCCCCCTGGGGGACGCCGTCTTTTCTTAATCATCCAGTTGGTGAGCCCACCGGGGTCGCCCAGCCCCGTCTGAGCGAACCTTCGGAAAACCCATAAAAACGGCGTCAACGCCACAATCTCCAGGGAGAACCAGTAGCGTGCTAATTCCTCAACGTCTGATGCGCCCCGGCTGGCGGGACCCGCGAAAGGGATCCCTTATCGTCTTAAAGATGGCCTTGATCCTGGGCGTCATCGCTCCCCTGACCGCGCGGGCTGACCTGCCTTTCGCCGACGTCGTCCCGGCCGATGCCATCATCGTCGCCGGAATCGGTCAGACCGCCGAGTTTTGGCAGAAGACGCACGCCCTGCCCCTGGCGCAAGGCATTGAGCAATATCTGAACAGCCCGATGGTCACCGGGAACCTCGATTACCAGACCTTCGTCATCGAACGCAAGAAGATGGAAGAAAAACTGGGTTTCCCGGTCTCGATCGACGAGTTCCTGGGTCAGGTCTTCAACAGCGCAGTGGTCTACCTCACGGGCGCCGCCGAGAGTCCCCAGCCTAGTTTCATCGCGATCTTGGGCGTCAATGACAAGGATAAGGCTGGTCGGTTGGTGGAGGTAATCGACGAAAAATTCCAGGAGCAAGCCGACCTGTCGGGAGGGACCGGAGGTTCTTCGTTTGAAGAAATCGAGATCGGCGGCGTCACGGTTTCACACCTGCTCGACAATGACACCTATTATGTCCTCGCCGACGACCGGCTGATATTCGGGATGGGAAGCGAAGCCTTTGAACAGGCCCTGAGCGGCCAGCCAGCGGCCGGCGGCTTCGCCTCTAATCAGAACGTCAAGACATTCACCGACAAACTGCCCTGGGCGGCCTCCGACATGGTGGCGTACTTCGATGCCGCGTCCTTGCCGCAAATGGGTGGCGGTTCACTGCTGAACATGACCGGGCTGGGGCAAGCGAGCAAAGTGGCCATGGCTCTCAGCGTGGCCTCCGATGGGTTTCACGCCCAAGCCGTCTCCGATCACAACCCGGCGCATGCGAACCCGAACATCCAACCGGGTTCGCTCGGCGGCCTGTTCGCGATCAACACCGCGCCGATCTTCGCCATGGACTACGGTATCTTCGACGCGGCCACTGCGGTGGCGAACCTGCGACAGTTTCTTAACATGGTGGGCGCGGGGATGGGCGGCGCCCCGACACTCGAGACTTTTGAGCTGAGTACCGGCATCTCGATCGATGATGAACTGGTGCCGGCGCTTGGCAATGAACTGGTGTTCGCCGTGAATGATCTCCAGATGAGTCCCATGGGCCTTATTCCGTTTGTTGATATGGTCTTCGCCGCCAAGGTTGGTGATCAGGCCCAAATGAGTAGCGTCTTAGCGAAAATCGAACAGTTGATCGCAGGGCAGATGGGGATGATGGGCATGACCATGTCCGACCCCAACAATTTGGGCATGCCCCCGCCACCAACGTTTAACTCTACCCCACACGAGGGGACCGAAATCCGGACTCTGGAAATCGGCATGCCCGGCATCAGCCCCAGCCATGCAATTTACAACGGATATATGCTGATGAGTCTGAACCGGGAGAGCATCCAAAACGCCATCAATAGGTTCACGCAATCGACTTCAGTCGGAAACTCGGCCATCGTCGGTGAGTTGTCCGAGGCCCTCGCCGGCAAGCCGCCCTATAGCCTGAACATCTTGGACATGAACCGTCTCGCCGAGGCGGTCAGCTCCTTCATTCCATTCCTGGCCAACCCCAACGCGGGGCTATCCGCCGAACAGCTCACGCAGATCGTGAGCCTGATCTTGGCGCGTATCGGCACCATCGCCCAGGTGGATACGGGAGAGGGTGAACTTATGATGTCTCACGTGCGGGTCAAAATGACGGGCGGCCCGTAAGGACCGGCCCCGAATCCCGAGAGAGTCGCAACCCGGAGTCCGCACACGCTCAGCCTGACCCGGATGATCGGCTCCAGTCTCCAACATCCCACGTTTTCCCCCAACCGTTAGCCGAAGAATCAATGACCGACCTCCAGCCCCAACCGCTCTGGGAGGTGACCACCACTCATGCCGACCAGACCGAAGCGCTGGGGCGGTGCCTTGGGGGCGAATGCGTTGGGGGCGAACTGATCCTGCTGGATGGGCCGCTGGGCGCGGGCAAGACCTGTCTGGCAGGCGGATTCGCCCGTGGCCTGGGGATCGAGCAGCCCACGGTCAGTCCAACCTTTATGTTGATGCGTTCCTACCACGGCTCGCGAGGTCTGACCCTGCATCATCTCGACTTTTATCGGCTCGGTGGGCCCGGTGACGTGGCGACGATCGGCCTGGAGGATTGTTTCAGTGATCGATCGGTCATCCTGGTCGAATGGCCGGGCCGTTGTCCCGAGGCGTTTGCCGATTTCACCCTGGCGTTGCGGATTGAAATCACCGGGCCCGACGAGCGGCGGATCCAGGCACTGCCGGGGGGCTTGCCCTTGGCCGAAGGGTTCAGAACCTCACCGCGCCAAGCTCCGCACGCGTAGCGAGTAGGCGTCCAAGACCCCCAGGCGCTTCTGACCCTCCAGTTTCACGGGGTCGCCGTCGGCGTGCGCAACTTCCAGATAAGCCCGCCGGGCCTGGGCGACCCAGTGGGACCATCGATCGTCCAGTTCTCCCAACAACATGCTTTGGGGCGGATTCAGCGCGGTCCAGTCGCGCGCCAATGATTCGTAGAAGCCGCCGTGCAGCAATAGATGTTCGGTGTGTCGGTGGCTATCGGCGCATTCCTCCACCAGCCGCTCGGCCACCTCGATCGCCTGCCGGACGCCGTTTTGCAACACCAGGCGATTGGCAAACAGCAATCGCGCCCGACCCTCAAGCGCCCGTTCGATTTGCATCCGGATAAAGGGGTCGTAAGGCCAGGCAGGGCCTTCGTCCAGCCAGTCGCCTAGGTGCTTTTCCAGAGCGGCCAAATGAAAGCCCTCGATCGTCATACCCCGCGAGGCCTGGTCGAGCAGGTCGCTCATGCGGCGGGCGGCCTGCCCGTGACGCGTCGCCTCGTCGGCCAGGCTGGTCCCATGGCGGGCGGCCGCTTCGAAGGCATTCGCGGCCACTTTCCAGGCCGATAGACGTTCGTGGCACTGGCCCTTTGAATACAACAGCACGTCGGCGTATTCTTCCCCGAAAAGCTCTTCGAGCGTTTGGATTCGGACCAGGGAGACGCGAAAGATGTTACCGCCTTCCAGGTCGCGTCCGGCGGGTTGTGTATAGGGATCGCGGTTGAGGAAGATATCCAACTCGGCCAGGACGGTCATGACCGAAACGTGCGGATAGGGCACTGGGGCAGGGCCCGAGGCACACCCGACCGACCAGGCCGCAATGGCGATCACGGCCGGGAGGAGCGCAAAGGGAATGCTAGATGTTCTCGGGAACCGTACCGCCGCACTCCTCGATCCAGACATAGACATTCGGGTCCTTGCCGCCCAATCTCACGTACTCTAGATAATTCGGCAGAGCGCCCACGGTGTCTTTGAAATTATTATGCAGGTGAACGGCCAGGCTCAGGTAGTAATTCGGGTTGTCCTCATCCGCCTCGATCGATTTCTTGAAGTAGTCAAGGGCTTCCTGATGCCGTCCGTCCATCTGATAGGACTCCCCGATCCCGTTGAGGGCCGGGGCGTAGTCCGGGACGTTCTCGATCGATTTCTCAAACAGCTCCCGGCTGCGGTTGGTGTTTTTCTGTTTCAGATTCGCTTCACCCATCATCGTCATGGCCTCGGCCAGGATTTTCTTTTGCTCCTCGTTCGGAGTCCCGTCCTTGGCGACCTGTTCCTCGATCAGGTCGACGATCTTCTTGGCTTCGGTCTCGGTTTGTCGCCACTTTTCCTCTTGGCGATAGGTATCGGCCAGGGCGAGCAGGGCCCGCGCGTTATCGCTGTCCTTCTCGACGACCTCGAACAGATGTCGGCGCGCGGCGTCGAACAGGCCCAGTTTGATATGGGCCAGACCCAGGCCGAAGTAGGCCCGATACCTTTCCGGATCACGCGACTGGGCCTGGTCGAAGATGGTCGTCGCAATGTCCGGCATGCCCTGCTCCAGGCGGATCTCACCCAGCTCGCAGAGGGACTCGTAGTTGGCCAGACCCTGGGTGAGCAGGGTTTGGAGGGTTACGGCTGCCTCATCCAACTGGCCCAAGTTGCGCTCGCTGACGCCCAGATAATAGATCATATCCTGGTAGGCGCGGTCCTGGAGGTCCGGTGGTGATTTGCCGAGCGCGACCCTAAAGATGTCGCGCGCCCGTTGCCAGTCCTCCGCCTCGAAATAGAGCCGCCCCAACAACAAATAAGGCCGCCGGTCGTTTTCCCGCAATTCAATGATCGATTGAAGATTGGTGATCACCGCCTCCGCGGCGACCTGCTCGGGATCAGCGAGAATCTTCGTATAGGCCTCGATCGCGAGGTCAATGCCCTGCGTGAAACGGAATTGTCGATCCGCGCGCGTGACCGCCAGGAAGATTTCGGTAGCCTGTTGAAAGTCTTTTTCGTCGAAATAAAGCTTGGCGAGCTGGAAGCGGTACTCCAAGAGACGCTCCTCGTCGTATAGCGTCGTTTCGGCGCGCGCCAGCTCGATGCCTTTCTCGTAGAGGGGGATGGCCTGCGTCTTGCGCGCCGGGGACAGTTGCAACATATCGGCCAGTTCGAGGGTCGCCCGCGCCCCTTCCGGATGAGCCTGGATGGCCTCTCGATAGTGGTTTTCGGCCTCCAGATACGCCACCCGGTCACGCAGGCGCCGGGCCAGACCGATGTGGGCGCGGGCGATCAGTTCCTGGCAAATCCGCCGCCCCTGGGCGTCCCGAACCTGCTCGAGAAGGCCCGTTGCCCGCTGAACGGCCGCCTCAAAGTTTCCGCCTTCGATGTTTTGCTCGATCGTCGCGAACGCGGTGCTGTGTTGCTGGTAGGTTTGCGTATCCCGGAATTTGCCGACTTCTTCGACCTTGCGCTTGAGTCGTTCATTGTCGGGTTCATAGGCCAGTGCCTTCTCATACAGACTGAGGGCGCGGTCATAATCGCCTTCGGAGGCGGCCAGGTCGCCGCTGACTTCACTGAAACTGCGGTCCTCATCCGATTCGATTTGCTTGATGTTGGCGCGGGGCAAACGCAAGGTGCTCGTCGCCGTGTGAATGGTGACGATGCGCTCGTTGGACGCCTCGCGGTCGATGACCCCCTCGATCTGCCGGCCGTTCTTCAGATACACCATGTCGGCCCGGCCCGGGCCAGCGGCCAGGAGAAGCAAACAGGCCAGGCCGCCGCTCAGAATGATCCGGGACCCTCTCACGCCGCGCAGACGTGTCTCTTTCATGGTCGCCATTGCCGATTGCTCCTTCCCCATTGTTACGCCGATTGGGCTTACCGCCCTCTCACGTGCTCGACCCACCATTTCCACCATTCGCTGCATCCTAAGTCAAGGGTAGATCGGGCGTCAACCGAAAGGGGCCCCATCTTCTCGGTCGCGACCGAATCCTGCTATTTATGATGGATGAGGCTGAAGAGAGTGGAGAACGCGGTATCGTCCGTTGGCCCTCGATCAGTGCCGGACCCGGATGTAAGACAACGGATTGTAGGTCTTGCCGTTCTTGCGAATCTCGAAGTGCAGGTGGGGTCCCGTCGAACGGCCCGTCGAGCCTTCCTCGCCGATCACTTGACCCTGCTGGATCTTTTGTCCCACTTTGACTTTGCGGTCCGACAGGTGGCCGTAGAGCGTCTCGTAGCCGTAGGCGTGCTTGATGATGACGAATTTGCCATAGGTGTAGGACCGGGAGGAGGATTTGACGACCCCGTCCGCCGCGGCATGGACCTCGGTCCCGTAACGGGCGGCGATATCGATTCCCCTGTGGAAAACTCGATCGCCGCCCATGGGGTGACGCCGGTATCCGTAACGGGAGGTCAGGCGGCCGCTCATCGGCGAATCGAACATCCGGGTGGCGGCCAGGCGCCGGCTGCGCAGGGGACGGGATTTGGTGTTCGAGCCGTCCTCGATCAGCTGCGCCGTCGTGAACCGGCGGGTCTTTATTTTCTGGGCCGGACGCGGGAATTTATATTGAACGTCGGCCGGAACGGCCTCGGGGGCCTCCGCCAGGGCACTGAGCGGGGAAGCGGGTTGGACTTCCAAATCGTGGGGATCGACGGGTTCCGCGTCGAATTCTTCCTCCTCCGCGGCGAACCTCTGATGGCGACCGTCACTGGTCTCGCCCAGCATCAGCCACATGCGCAACCCGTCGCGCTCGAACGTGACCGACGTGTTCTCGACCGCTTCAATGCGAAAGCCGCCGATCACGTCGCCCACCGCGTAGATCATCTGGTTGCTGGAGCCGGGATGTTTGATGAAGCACGCCGGCCTGGACTCAAGGATGGCGATTCCCACCAGATGGATACCGAGTTGCTCGAACTCTAAGCGCCCCAGTAACGCGCGTTGCAGCAGGTTGCCTTCCTCGCGCACGACGGCCGGGACGAGCTGCGTCCGCACCGGGGAGGGGGGGGCGTCAAGATCGGCCTTGGCCCACCCCGAAGGTGCGAGCAGGAACAGCAACGGCGTCGTAATCAACCAGGATAGACGGGTGCGACTTAATGGCCTCAAGGTTATTAGGGATACCACCATCACGAAATCACGAGTAAACTTCGAACCGAGCCGGCTGTGGATCGGACGATATGGTGAGTTGTATTACAGAGAAAGCCATTTTATAGTTTAACTAATCGAAGCCCTGCGCGTAGGGGAGGCATGGGAACGCCTCGACGTTGGAAAGCCGAACCTCAAGGGCCTATTGAACAAAGGATTGTGTTAAGTTGACATGAGATTGTCAACCACCAAAATCAATCCAATTTGATTTTTTTCGCGGCTGTCATGGAGCACCAAAACATCGGCAACGTGATGATCTTTCTGGCCCTGGTCACTCCGGGCCTGGCGTTGTTGATAGGGTATGGGTTGCGCCGTTCGGTTGAAGAGGGCGGCGCCTCGACCTCCCGACTTCGGCGCAACGTTTGGATTCTCGGCGCGGCCGGGCCCGCCAACCTCTTGCTGTGGCTGGTGCTCAATGGTTTGCTGGATGGATTGGGGTGGCGTTCGGTGGTCGGTTACGTATTGGCGGCCCTCACGTTCGTCGCGGCCGGTCTCGCCACCGGCTTCTTGGCCCGTTTGTTCTCCGATTTGCGCGGCCGCCGTCGGCTAAAGGGGGAATCGGAATCGCGAGATACGCGAGAGTAACACGCCGTCGGGAGGGACCGGGCGGCAGCCGGCGGGCGAATCGCCGACGGGTGGAGACGGGGTAAGCCTGAATCGTTTTGCGGAAGATATCCGAGTCAGAGGGGGGGCTATTCCATGGATCGTGTCGCAGCCATTGTGTTGGCGGGTAGCCGGGGCGAGGAATTCGGCTGCCTTGCCGAAGAACGGACCAAGGCCGCTTTTCCGGTGGCTGGGTATTACCGCATCATCGACTTCACCCTGAGCAACCTCAGTCACTCCGGGGTGCGCCAGGTCGGCATCGTGATCCATTACCTGCCGTCCTCGCTGTTGGCGCACATCGGTTCGGGCCGCTCCTGGGATTTCGACATGGCCGACCGCAGCCTGAGTTTCATGACCCCGTTTGTCGGCGTCAGCGAGACGCGCTGGTTCAATGGTTCGGCCGACGCCATCGCCAAGGGCATCGATCATCTCGATTTGGCCGCCATCGACGAGATTCTGATCCTCTCGGGCGAAAATATTTATCAGATGGACTACCACGACCTGGTCTCCGATCACCGCCGGGCGGGGGCCGAAGTGACGGTCGCATGCGTGCGAATGCCCCCTGAACTCCAACACTCTCGCTTCGGCAACGTCATCGCGACTTCGGACGGGCGGATCGAACAATACGTCGAGAAACCGGAGCGCCCCTGCAGCCCGAACGTCTCGATGGGCATCTATTGCTTTCGCCGTGAGGCACTCATTGACCTACTCGAGGCGGCGCGGCCGTCCGGCGGGGCCGAGTTCCGTCTCGCCGCCGATATTCTGCAACCCACCATGGACCGGCTCAATGGCCACGCCTGGTTCTTTCACGATCCGTGGCACTATATCGTTGATCCGCGCGAGTATCACCAGCTCCACCTTCAACTGGCGCGCGGTGAGTCCGCCATTCTGGGCGGCCCACGGCAGGTGCTGACCAATTTCTCGGACCGCGACCTCGGCTCGCGTCCCCCCGCGTACTTTTCCCGTGACTCACGCGTCAAGAATTCGATCGTCTCACCCGGCTGTCACATCGAAGGGGCGGTGCTCAACTCGGTCCTCTCACCCGGGGTGCGCGTGGGCCGTGATTCGCTCGTCAGCGACAGCGTCGTCTTCCACGATGTGCGGATTGGCAAGGAATGCCGCATCGAGAACGTGATCTGTGATAAAGACGCCACATTCGAGAAGGGATGCAAGGTGGGCGGCGTGATCGAGCCCGAACCGGGTTTAGAAGAGGCCCCACCGCTCACCATCGTCCCCAAGGGCCAAGTCGTCGGCGAGGGCGAGACCATCGCGGCGGGTACAACCTTGGCCCGCCTGTCGCTGATCTGATCCCCGCCCATGAAGCGTTCATCGAAGCGTTCATCCCGTTGGCTTTATTTCTACGTCGCCAGTTTCCTCCACGAGTGCGCCATCTTCTCGATTTGCCTGGCTGAGCCGATCTACGCCGGCCAAGAGTTGGGCGGATCGGCCCAGGTGCTGGGGCTGATGGGTGCCCTCTGCGGGAGCGGCTACGCCATCTGCGCGTTGGCGGCCGGTCGCCTGTCGGACCGCACCGGGCGGCGGCGGTGGGTGATTTTCGGGGCGGCTGCGGAGGCGATGGTTATTGCCTTGTTGCCGCTATGTCGGCATCTCCATGGATTCATCGCGCTGGTGGCCCTGCACATTACGTTCATGGGGTTTTATTGGACGCCGATGATGAGCCTCCTGAGCGAGTCGACCCCGCCCGCCGAGCTCTCGAAGGTGCTGGGGCGATTCAACATAAGCTGGTGCCTGGGCTCAATCGCGGGCTCGGTGATCAGCGGCTTGCTCTACCAGTGCCTCAGCCCCACCGCCCCGTTCGTGGCGTCGGCGCTGTTGATGGTGGGCGTGGTGATCATCGTGTCGGTCATCCCGGCTCCGTCCGGCGCGCCTCGCGAAAGAGCAAAAGCCCTTGAACCCGCCTCGGACCCGAGATGGCGGTGGCAGGCATGGCTCGTGCTCGCGGCGAATTTCTACATGCTCGGACTGCTCATCTTCATTTTCCCCAAGCTGGCGCTCAGCCCTTCGTTCGATATGAACGCCGGGGCGATCACCGGGCTCCACGCGTTGCGCCAGGGGGCGATGCTGATCACGTTTGCCGTGTTGGGCCGGTTTGCGCGCTGGCACTTGCGCCAGTACCCCTTTCACGCGTCGTTCGGCCTGATGGCCGGGGCGATGCTGCTGATCGCCTGGCTGGAGAGATCGGCCTGGCTGCCGGCGCCATTCGCCGGGTTTGGCGTGGCGTTGGGCGTGGCGTTCGTCCTGAGCGCCTATTACTCGATGTCCAGTCCCAAGAAGAAGGGTTCCACCATCGGTGTGCACGAGGCACTGCTGTCAGCCGGAATCGTGCTGGGTTCGCTCGGCGGGGCGCTCCTGGTTCAGATCACGGGCGACTTGCGCGACCCCTTTTGGTGGGGCCTGGTCCCGATCATGCTGGCCTGGATAGGCTGCGTGGTGCTCGGACGACGGGGCGACCGCCCCTCGCGCGGAACCGATGGGCGCCACGCCGACCCCTCGCCGGTGGAAAACGTTCCCAGCTCCCCCGATGCCTTCTGAGGGCCTTGCCCGTTCCCGACCCCGCGGCACATCTTGCGCTCCCATCAACGTCCATGGGTCCCCGGTGCTTCGGCTCGCGGGGCGCACGGTTCTCATCGCGCCTCGGACCCCTCTCGATCCAGTTCGGAGAGCCGCCCGCCGTCAAGTTTCAGAACGCGGTCGGCGCGCCGTTGGATCGAAATGCTGTGGGTGACGATGAGCGCGGCGACACCTGACTGCGCGAGCCAATCGAAAACTAGCTCCTCGATCTGGGTCCCCGTCTCCTCGTCCAGGTCGGCGGTCGGTTCATCGGCCAGGAGCAACGCCGGTCGGCCGAGCATGGCGCGGGCAATCCCCAAACGGCGTCGTTGACCTCCCGAAAGCGTGGAGGTCGCCGCCTGGCCGAATCCGCCCAATCCCACGCGCTCCAGGGTCTCTTCGGCTCGCCGGCGAGCGTGGGCGTGGTCGCCGAACCGCCCCATCAGTAGCCCCAGCGCGGCGTTTTCCCACACCGGCAGGGTGCTCAGGCACAGGTTGTTCTGAAAGACCAGCCCGATGCGGTCGCGCCTTAACCGGCTCAGGTCGCCGGGTGAGAACTCCTCGAGGTCGGTTCCCTCAAACAGAACCCGCCCCTGGGAGGGCCGGCAGAGTCCGGCGGCCAGGTGCAGGATCGTCGTCTTGCCCGCCCCCGAACGGCCGACCAAAGCCGCCACCTCGCCCGCGCCGATTTCCAGGTTCAATCCGTCAAGCACGACTTTGGGCGAGGCCCCGCCGGGGCGGGGTGAAAACGAGCGGACGACGCTGTCGAGGCACAGCAGGCTCATGGCCCTTTAATTAACGGGCTTTTAACCGGGAATGCAAGGCCCACCCGGGCCTTGTCCGATGATCGGTCCGAGAGACGGGCGCGCATGAACGTGATCCGTTAATGTTTGACATGCGGCCCATCGGTGGGTTGAATTCAGCCGAGTCGTACCTAAATCCCTTTTTCCCGGGTGAACGGAAAGCTTTCGAACCATGCGCATGTCGATATGCATGGGCGTGCCATTTACATTCGAGGCTAATTGGATGTTGAAGAGTCCTTGAAGCCCGTGGATGTTCGGAGAGAAAACCAATGTCGGCATATTTTCACAAAATCGTCCGCCGAACCTTGATCGGATGGCTGATATGTTTGGGCCTGTTCTCAACCATCCGCGCGGGGGCCGCCGTTCTGTTGTCCGAAGATTGGAACGACGGGACGTTCAACGAAGACCTTTGGAACAAGGCCACCGAACCGCTGGGCCGTGTCGAGGTGGTCGAGGTCGACGATGGTGATTATGCCCTCGCCATGTGGGACAACCACGCGCCCGCCAATGGCCTCTCGCAATGGACGTGTCGGTGACCAGCCGTCAAATTTTCCCGCGCATGGGGAATACGAGGGTGCGTTTGAAAGTCTGGTCGGATTTGGAGCGCGAAGACGCGTCCGCGACCCCCAGTCAATACCTCGCGGCGTGGCATTTTCCGTTTTATGAACTGGCTACCTATTTCACGCAGGAAGCGGCGCTGAATACCTTCACGCGATACTCGCTCGACGAAAACCGCGGCTTCGGCCACGCTCGCCTGCCCGACAACGACGCATTCGACACGGCTTTCACCCAAGCCGTTTCAAAAGAGACCGCGCTCGTGTTGCGCGTGACGCTCGGCGACCGGACCGGGGCCATGTTGGAATGGCGTGACGGCAGCGCCTGGCGGACTTCGCTCGATACGCGCAATACGCGGCTCGATGCCGATCCGCTCGAGCGCGGTTCTTCGATCCGCAAGGATAATTTCGGGAACCCGCTTGCCGCCGGCGTCAATACCGGCGCTTCGCCTTGGGCGCGTCTAGGGTTCGTTCCGGCCTCTGGTTGGTTGATGGTCGATGACATCGTCGTCGAGAACGACCTGAGCCAAGCCGAGGCCGAGGCGCTCATGGCCGGCGCGCCGACCTCCGCAAGCCCACCGGTTCCCGGTCGGCCCTGGACGCATTTGAACTTCAACAACGATCCGCAAAACTTCCAATTCGTGATCACGAGCGACCTGACCGGAGGTTACCGGCCCGGCGTGTGGGAGGACGCCGTGCGCAAGACCAATCTGCTACAGCCCGAGTTCGTGATCACGGCGGGCGATTTGGTCGAGGGATACGTTGAGAACCGTCACCTGATCGAGCGGCAATTTCAGGAATTCGACCGAACGCTCAAGCCGCTCACGATGCCGTTCTTCTACGTCGCGGGCAACCATGATATCAGCAACGCGGCGATGGGCGAGGTTTGGCGCGAGCATTACGGCCAGGAATACTACCACTTCATCTATAAAGGACGTTTTGTTCCTCTGCGCCCAATCCAATGACGGCGCGCATTATAGCCTGAGTTCCGAGCAGGTCGATTATTTCCGCGAGGTCCTTCGCGAGAACCCGGACGCGCGTTGGACGAACGTCTTCATCCACGACCCGATGTGGCTCTATGATTGGGAGACGGGGTGGGGCAAGTTCGAGGCACTTTTGCAGGGCCGGCCCTATAGCGTCTTCGCGGGTCATATTCACCTCTACGCCAAGATGGAGCGACATAACCAGGACTACTACATCCTGGCCACGACCGGCGGGTCCAGTTCGCTCGGCGGGGCGAAGGTCGACGGCCAATTCGACCATGTCATGTGGGTCACGATGAGCGACGAGGGGCCGATCGTGCTCAACATCACGCTGGAGGGGATGCTGCCGGGCGACGTGCGCCACGACCGCATGGAAGCCGTACGGGAACAGTTGGAGGTCAAGCGCCGGTTCATGGAAAGCGCCGCCAAGCGGTTGGGGCGATGGAAGAAGTGAACCGAGGTCCGGGAAACTGTTTGTGGCAACATCGAAACCGAATCGTCCACGCGTTGGCGCCTCGCAAACTCGCCCTGATTTGGGGCGCGGCGATGGTGATGAGTTGCCTCTGGAACGCCGCGATGCTGCACAATATCGAGGCGGTCCACGGTCACGCCACCATGCTGGGGTGGGACGCCAACTGTTACTTTTTGTGGGGCCGGTCGATCGCGCTGGACGGCGACGTCGATTTCGAGAACGACTTCCGGTTCATGGCGAGCCTCGAAGGCTTCGGCGCCACGCGTGATGATTTCGCCGCATTCCTCCAAACAACTCCGCGAACGGCCACCGGCCTTATCCCCAACAAATACGGCGAGTGGCTTGGCCTGTTGGCGGCGCCGGCCCTGTGGACGGCGAAACTACTAAGCCGACCCTATTCGCTGATCACCCATCGCGCGCTGAGCGATTTCTCGGGCGTCTATACGCTTGTTTTTTTGGTCACGTGCATCGTACTCGGCTTCTTGGGGTTGCTTGCGTCCTGGCGGCTGGTGGAATCCATTTATGGCACGGCCGCCGCGTTCTCTGGGCAGTCCTTTGCGGAACGCTCGGACTGTCGCTGGGGTACTATCTGTGGTTCGAGCCGGCGATGGCTCACGGGGCGGGCTTTGCCCTGATCTCTTTTTTCTTGCTGGCGGCGATGCAGTGGGATCGGAAACTGGCCGGGGACTGGGTCGGGACCGGCGACAACGGCAATACCCGTGGCTTACTCGTCTCAGCGGCACTGATGGGACTCCTGCTGGGTGTTGCATGCATGGTTCGCTCGACCAATATCATTTTCGCGATCGTACCCATCGTATTGGTTGTTACGCGCTGGACGAGGACGGATAAAGGCCAACGCGTCGAAGAAATCAAACCGGCCAGATTGTGTTCTCTTGTCGCGCTCGGCGGCGCGCTGATCGGCTTTGTGCGGCAGATGATCGCGTGGAAAATCCTCTATGGCTCCTACCTGACCTATACCTACCAGGGCGAGACACTTCACGCGCTGCCGCGTTACGCGGGGCAAGTCCTTTTCGGCTTGCGCAACAGCTTGTTTGTGTGGACCCCGCTGGCGTTGGTCGCCGTGGGCGGCCTGGTCCTCGCCGCCAGACGAGGGCAAGCCTTGGCCATCGCCGGTTTGGTCGTCTTGCTGGGGACGCTTTGGATCTATGGAAGCTGGGAGACGTATTGGCTGGGCCACGGGTTTGGGATGCGCGGCTTCGTTGAATGCTCCCCGTTCTTTTTTCTTGGATTGGCGAGCGTCTGGCGGCGGTTCGGAACGGGGCAACGGCGCCGATTCATCGGCCGCCTGGGACGGGGCGCGATCGTTTTGCTGGTCCTCTGGAATCTTTATTTTGTCATGTGCTACCGGGCCGATATCCAACCCCACGGCGAGCCGTTCGCCGGCCTCGAGTTGCTCACCCAATGGGACCGCTGGTGGGAACAGTTGCTGAACGAGACGGGCATTTCGAAGCTGTTGTCGAAGTTTTGAGTTCCGTCACGATCGCGGAAACACGATCCACACTCAGCGGATTCCCTTCCATGCCGGCCTCAACTTGTAAACCCGCGCCGCAGCTTGATCAGGGCTGATACCAAAAACGACTGGAGTTTCAGCAGCAGGTCCAGTTTTTTGTATTTCGCTTTGAGGGGCGCGTGCGTCTTGGCGGTTCGCAGGGACTCGCGCGCCGTGCGCACGTCTCCCCGATAGGCCTGAAACAGGGCCATTCGCGCGTGCTGTTCCGAAAAAACCTGCTTGACGGCCTCGGGGTGCGCGGCGGCGAAATCGGGATGTTGCTCGATGTGCTCGTGGCGCATCTCGATGTCATAGGCCACCAACTTCTCCAACTTGTAAGGGGCGGTATGTTGGTCCGGCCGCCCGACGCGGTATCCAATCAGCGGCTTATCGATGTATACGAAATCATATCCCGTCGCCCAGCGCAGAAACACCTCGGGATCCTCTCCGAGCACGTTCTTGAACTCGCCCAGTTCGTCGATCATCTTCTTGCGCGCCAGGCTGGTCGATGGCAGCACGCAATTGCCGTGGAAGAAAACAGGGAGCTTGAGTTCCGAGTAAACGTCGAGTCCGTCGATGCGTTCACGCCGTCCGTAGACGTCCGGCACGTCGAAGCCGCACTTGGTAAAGATCGGGAATCCGCCGCGCGTGCCGACGGCCTTGAGGAACCGCCCCTCCATGTCGATCTCGTCGTAATCGGCGCATATCAGGCCCGCCCCCTTGAACCGCGGATCCAATGCCACGCGCATCTGCATCTCAAGCTTCTCGGGATACCACACGTCGTCCGAATCGAGAAAGGCGACCCATCGACCTTGACTGGCGCGGATGCCGTGATTGCGCGCGGGACCTCGCCCGCTGTTCTCGATGGGAAGATAGCGCAGCTCGCTACGCGCCGAAAGGCGCTCACGCGTGTCGTCGGTCGACCCGTCATCGACAACGATCAGTTCGGAATCGGTATAGGTTTGGGCCAGAACCGAATCGATGGCCTTCTCCACCAGATCGGCCATGTTGTGGGTGATGATGACGACGGATACGGTCGGCGGTTTACGCATGCTTCAAGCTCCCGACGCCCCAGAGCATAACATGCGGACCGGCCATGAAAACCCTTTTCCCACGACGCCGGGGCCACAACGATCATGAGGGCAGGAGGGAGAAAGAGGCCCGACGGCGCGCCACCCCCGATAATCCTTTCCCACGGCTGCACAACGGTGTATAGTTTTGGACATCACGGATTTTAGGGCGGTTATTTGATGAGCGAGAGCGTCTTCATCAGTTACAGCCATGATAATGAGGAGCACGCCAACCTCGTGCTTCGGCTGGCCAATCAATTGCGCGCCGACCTGCCGGACCACTTCGAGGTCGTGATCGATCAGTGGCATCCCAACTCGGTGGAAGGTTGGACGCACTGGATGGAAAAGCAAATCACTCGCGCGAGGTTTGTGCTACTGGTTTGCACCGAAACATATTACAATCGCGTGACGCGGAAGGAAGAGCCGGGCGTGGGTTTCGGGGCCACGTGGGAAGCGACGATTATCTATAACTTGCTATATAAGGCGCAGGGCCGTAACGAAAAGTTCATTCCCTTGCTGGCTTCTGACGGCAGCGACGAGCACATTCCACTTCCCTTGCAAGACTACACACGCTACATATTCGACACAAAGGAGGGCTACATACGGCTGCTGCGTCGGCTGACCGATCAACCCGAGTACATCCCACCGCCACCGGGGGACGGAAAGAAGCTTCCCCCGAAGCCCGCGACGGGCTTGTTCGACAAAAAAGATGAACGGGATCCATCCACCAAAGGGAGTCCAGGGGAAGGCCAGCCGGTCAGATGTAAAACCTCTCGGTTTTTTACTTTCTGTTGGGTGTTGACGATCATCACTTTGATCGGGGTGGCCGGCTTGGTCTACATCAGGCCGCCAACCCCAACGCCGCGAATATCGGACTTTATCGTTGAGGCCGGCTCATCGCGTCCAGTGAGGGGCGTGCGGCTGACGATTCTGGACCTTGAAACTGGGAATACCCAGCCTCCGAGTACTCGGTCCGGCGCAAAGGGGTGCTTCACCATCCCCGTTCCCCCTGCCTACACCTCGGGTAACTTGAACCTGCGGATCGAGAAGGAAGGATTCGAGACGAAGAGGATCCTCGTTCAGGCCGGAGCTCCCATTCAAATCAGTTTGAAACCGGAGCGACCACAATGATCCGCAGGCGGTTGATCAGCCCCATTCTTCTACTCATGCTCGCATCGAGTGCCGGCGGACAGCACTCCCACGAGATTGAAGTGTGCGGGCGGCTGGCCGATGTCCAGGCCGGCGATTTGCAGCCGGTTTATCTCGAGGACGTTGAACTGAAGATCGTCGCGGGCGGTTTTCGTTCGGTCACGACCGACGGTGGTGTATTCTGCCTGCGATTGCCTCACGACCGCTATCGATACGGGATGAAAGTGGTGCTGGGACACGATAAGGAGGGGTTTGTCTTCTATCGCCCGCTCAGGGGCGAGCTGATTCTGCCGGAGCCGGAGGCCCAGCCGATCGAGCTGCACCTGCTGCTCAGGGGCTCCCCGATGTTCAAGGCGCATGAGTATCTGAGTCAACTTCTGGAGTCGATTGCCAATCAGTCCTCGCGTGAGCCACTGGGGCCGGAGGGTGCCGAAGTCGACCGCATGGAAGAGGCGCTTGCGCGAGGCCGCCGAGTACTTCGGTCTGAGTGATGAAGAGTTGCGCCGGGCGATCGAGGCATGGTCCGCCGAGACCCGCCGGACCTCCGACGATCCACGCGAGCGGGCCCTGGCCGAGTTCGGCGAGCGGCATTATCTCGAAGCCGCGGACCTGTTTCTGGAGTCGGCCCGCCGGCGCGACGCCGAAGCGGTGCGCGACTATCAACTGGCCGGCGACGCCTTCCACAATGCGCTCGATTTCGCCCGCGCCCATGAGATGTATGAGTCCGCCCTAGCCCGCGCCGGCGCGGAATGCGAGCCTGAGATAAGGCGGGTCCTGCGTGGAAAAAGGGCGAATGCGGCTAGAGAGCTTGCCACGCGCTCTCCGGTCGACGTATCCGAGTTATTTCTTGAGTCAAGAATTAATGACTTTAGGAAACTATTGGAGAGTTACTCGCGCGAGACGCGGCCGCAGGATTGGGCGATGACCCGGAACGACCTGGGGATCGCGCTGAAGGAACAGGGTATCCGAACGGACGGGGCTGCTGGCGCGGGGCTGCTGGCGGAGGCGGTGGAGGCCTATCGGGCGGCACTGAAGGTCCGCACGCGCTAGACACTGCCGCAGGATTGGGCAACGACACAAAACAACCTGGGGAACGCACTGATGGAACAGGGTATCCGAACGGGCGGGGCGGCGGGCCCGGGGTTGCTGGCGGAGGCGGTGGCGGCCTATCGGGCGGCGCTAGATGTCTATACAAGCGAGACGCTGCCGTTGCAATGGGCGATGACGCAGAATAACCTAGGGAACGCGCTGCAGAAACAGGGTGTCCGAACGGGTGGTGCGGCGGGGGTGGAGTTGCTGGCGGAGGCGGTGGTGGCCTATCGGGCAGCACTGGAGGTCTATGCGTGCGAGACGCTGTCATTGCAGTGGGCGACGGCGCAGAACGGCCTGGGAACCGCGCTCTCGGAGCAGGGTATCCGAATGGGCGGTGCGGCGGGCGCGAAGTTACTGCAAGAGGCGGTGGCGGCCTTTCGGGCAACGCTAGAGGTCGTTACGCCGAAAGGGGCACCGAGATATCACGAGATTGCGATTGGGAACTTGAAGAAGATCGAGACCCGACTGAATCTGATGAGGAACGCCGAAGATTGAGCGAATTAGAAGCCCACGGCTGGACGAGAGTATGATGGATCGAGTTTTCTGGAACATCGGGCTCAAGACCCCGGATATGGACGCCGAGATCGAGTACTTCGAGAAGCTCGGTGCGCGACTGCTCGTGCGCGAGACCCTGCCGATCCCCGGCGGCGAGGGGACGATCGAGTACGCGGTGCTCGAGTTCGGCGGCACCCGCATCTTCCTCTCGCCGACCACGGTGTTCGAGGACAAGCTCGTCGACGATCTGCGGCCGGGGGTCACCCACGCGGTGTTCGAGACCGACGATATCGAGCGCGAGTGCGCGAAGCTGCGCGAACTCGGCAGCGAGGTCCTCGTCGAGCCGGTCCTCATCGATGCGCGGATCGGGCGGCGGATCGTGTCGTTCTGGCGCTCGCCGAATGGCGTCGTCTTCGAGGTGATGCAGATCCTCGAGGGCCGCAACGGATGTCGATCGCTCTACCCCGATCCGTGATGTTCGTGTTCGCGATCTGATGCACGATGAGCGCCGGGATATCACGAAATCGTGAACGATGGCAGTGAGGCGCGGCCTTTAGGACGTCGCCTCGACTGCTTGGTTGGGATTTCCTTTTCTTGTCAGTTCGAAAATGTCACCGAGCGCGCTCTCGGGAGTGAAGGCATCAGCTACGTCCTCTCCATAGGCGTCATTGAACCGAATCAGAAATGACGCCAGTTCCATCGAGTCGTCCACATTGCCGGGAGGGTAGAGCGTCAGATATAGGGTGCACGACATAAATGTGGGGGTTTCAGGAGCCGGTGTCTTCCCAGAACTGCTCGAAGCGGCCCGAGTAGAGGCAGCAACGCGCCGCGATGATGGCGTTGGCCCCGCTCACCGACCAGAACATGC
>Ga0310121_10000543_pt1 | contig 41112 bp, 32 predicted proteins | sample CB27_Tmax_986_MG_FD_203504 | JGI IMG/M metagenome (GOLD analysis project Ga0310121, IMG submission 203504) | Marine microbial communities from Western Arctic Ocean, Canada - CB27_Tmax_986 | ecosystem: Environmental > Aquatic > Marine > Oceanic | place: Canada: Western Arctic Ocean | collected...
TGCAGCTGGCTTGGGCGGACGACAAAACTCTACCACCGGCAGACCTTTTCACCGAGATCGGCGTCTGACGCTTTTGGGCGGGCAGACGCGTTCCGATAAAATACGAGGTTGGATTGGGCGTCGCCGCCCCGAAAGGAACGCACAGACGCGATGCATCGTGACATCGAAGCGATTCAAGAGAAGATCCACGCCGAAAGCGCCTTTCTCAGCCGCCTGCTCGACGAGGTGGGCCGGGTCGTCGTCGGCCAGCGCTACATGATCGAGCGGCTCCTCGTTGGGCTGCTCGCCGACGGCCACGTGCTGATGGAGGGGGTGCCTGGCCTGGCGAAGACGATGACCGTACGGGCGCTAGCCGGCGCGGTCAGCACGACTTTTCGCCGGATCCAGTTCACCCCGGACCTGCTGCCGGCCGACCTGATCGGCACCCTTGTCTACGACCCGCAGCACTCCGAGTTCAAGACCCGCAAGGGTCCAATCTTCGCCAACATCATCCTGGCAGACGAGATAAATCGGTCACCGGCCAAGGTGCAGTCAGCGCTGCTCGAGGCGATGCAGGAGCGGACCGTCACGATCGGGGATACTACCTATCCTCTCGACGTGCCGTTCCTGGTGCTCGCGACACAGAACCCGATCGAGCACGAGGGAACGTACCCGCTGCCGGAGGCACAGGTCGACCGGTTCATGCTGAAGCTGGTCGTGACCTACCCGGACAAGGTCGAAGAGCTGGAGATCATGCGGCGGATGGCGGCTGGCCCGGAGCCGCAAGTCAGCGCCGTCGTCGAGCCGGACGAGATCCTGCGGGCCCGTAAGGCGGTCGAGCTGATCTACATGGACCCGCAGGTAGAGAAGTACATCATCGACCTGGTGTTCGCGACCCGGCTGCCGAAGGACTACGACTTGGGCGACCTCGCGGATCTCATCGCGTTCGGTGCCTCGCCACGCGCGACGATCAGCCTCGCGAAAGCGGCGCGAGCCCACGCTTTCCTCCGCCGACGCGGCTATGTGACCCCGGAGGACGTCCGGTCGATTGGGCTCGAAGTCCTGCGTCACCGCGTGCTACTGACCTACGAGGCCGAGGCGGAAGAGCGGACGGCTGACGATGTCGTGAACCGGGTTCTCAACAGCATCGAGGTGCCATGAGCGTGTGCTTCCGAGAGCTAGAAGCAGGGGACAGGGTGACCGTCGCGGCGCGCACGTGCGCACCCGAGCCGTGGTGTGGGGCGGCCCCACGTAAGTGAATGATCCCACGGGAGATCCTTAAGCAGGTGCGGCGGGTCGAGATCGCGACCCGTGGACTTGTCCACGACGTGTTCTCGGGCGAGTATCACTCTGTCTTCAAGGGCCGGGGGATGAACTTCGCCGAGGTGCGCGAGTATCACTACGGGGACGACATTCGCAGCATAGACTGGAATGTCACTGCTCGGAGCGGCGCGCCGTTCGTCAAGGTGTTCGACGAGGAGCGCGAGCTGACGGTCATACTGGTGGTCGACGTCAGCGCCTCCGGGGAGTTCGGTTCGCGGTCGCGGATGAAGGGGGAGGTGGCGGTCGAGATCTGCGCAGTGCTGGCGTTTTCGGCGATCACGAACAACGACAAGGTCGGGCTGATCATCTTCAGCGACCGGATCGAGAAATTCGTGCCGCCGCGCAAGGGGCGCCGCCATGTGCTGCGGGTGCTCCGCGAGTTGCTCTACTTCCAGCCTCAGGGTCGTGGGACCGACGTCGGCGGCGCGCTCGAGTATTTGGCGAGGGTCGTCCGGCGGCGCGCGGTCGTGTTCGTGGTGTCCGACTTTCTGGCGACCGGCTATGGGAAGGCGCTGGCTGTGGCCGGTCGGCGGCACGACACGATCGCCGTTCAGGTGTGTGACCCGCGGGAACGCGAGCTGCCGACGATCGGTTACATCGAGCTGGAGGATGCCGAGACGGGTGAGCACGTGACCGTGAATGTGTCCGACCCGGCGTTCCGTGGGGCCTTCGACCGCGACGTCGCGGAAACCCGTGCGGCGCGGGAACGGGAGTTCCAGAGAACCGGTGTCGATCTCATCGAAGTCAGCACCGACCGGCCGTATGCCGACCGGCTCATGCGGTTCTTCCGGCAGCGGGCGAAGCGATTCCGGTGAGGCGATGGTATACAGACGGCTGGTCGTGGCGGGATTGCTTGTCGCATCTGGTGTGGTACACATGGCCGCCCAGCTAGAGCCGCCGGATGTCCAGACCACGTTCGAACCGCCGGTAATCAACGTCGGCGACCCGGTCCGGCTCCTGGTGACGGTCAACCACGCGGCGGAGGCCCTGGTGGCCTGGCCCGACCTGATCACGCTCGGCCCTTTCGAGCTGCGCGACATGCGGCTCCTCGAGCCGGTGTCCGACGGCGACCGCGTGCGGTCGAGCGCCGAACTGACAGTTACGGCGTTTCAGCTCGGCGAGCTGACGCTACCGGCCTTCGAGATCGAGGTGACCGGCACCGCTGGCGACGCCGTCATGCTATCGACCGATGTGCTGGTAGTGACTGTGGAAAGCGTCGGGCGCGACGCGGGCGGCGACATCAGGGACATCAGGGGGCCGCTCGCGATCCCGTTCAGCGTGATGACCCTACTGCCGTGGCTGGCTGGGCTGGCCGGGCTGGCGGCGGCGGCGTACTGGATCCTCCAGCGTTCCCGGCGCCGGGCGCGGTCCGACGTCTCTGCACCGGTCGTTCCGCCTCGGCTGGCGCACACCGTCGCCTACGAGTCACTGAACGCGCTGGAAGCGTCCGGTTTGCTGGAGCTCGGCGAGGTGAAGACCTACCACATTCGGGTGTCGGACATCATGCGGGTCTATGTCGAGGGCCGGTTTGGGGTCGAGGCGATGGAGATGACGACAGGCGAGGTGCTCGATGGATTGCGCTGGGCAGGTGTGGCGAGCGGTGCGGTCGCCGACTTCCGCCAACTGCTCGAGCGCAGCGACCTCGTCAAGTTCGCGAAATTCCGCCCGGACGTCCCCGGGTGTCGTGACCTGGTGCCGCTGGGCCGACGGCTGGTGGATGTCACGCGACCGGCCGACCCGATCCTGGTCGAGGCGCCGGCGGAAGCTAGTGTTTCGGGCCAGCAGTCCGTTGCCTGATTCCCGGCGCGGCGCCCGCGCGGCAAGGCGCCGTGAAGGAGCACATTGGCAGTGTGACTGAGGAGCAACGACGCCAGGCGGGATGGCCCGCCTGCAATCTGTGACGTACCGCTGATTCGGGACACTCACGTTACATGATCTACCGATTCGCCGACCCGGCCTATCTCCTGCTGCTGGCGGTCGTGCCGCTGCTTGCCTACTGGTATACCGTTCGCGGACGGCGACAGGCCGGATCGTTGCGATACTCGTCGCTCGCCTCGATCAGGCGGGCCGACCGCCGGCGCAGCGGGCGTTACCGGCACACGCTCTTCGTGTTGCGTGCCGTGGCGCTTACCGTCCTGATCGTGGCGTTCGCGCGCCCCCAGACCGGCGTGACAGCGGAGGACGTCACCACTGCGGGGATCGACATCGTGCTGGCTCTTGATCTCTCGAGCTCTATGCTCGCCGAGGATCTCGAGCCGAACCGGATCGAGGCGGCGAAGCAGGTGGCGGCCGAGTTCGTGCGGGGCCGACGCAACGACCGGATCGGGCTGGTCGTATTTGCCGGTGACGCCTTCACCCAGGCACCGCTGACGCTCGACTATGGTGTCTTGACCACCCTGCTCGGAGAGCTCGAGGTGGGGGCGATCGAAGATGGCACTGCGATCGGTATGGGGCTGGCCACCGCCGTCAAGCGGCTCCAGCGCTCAGACGCCGAGTCGAAGGTGATCGTGCTGCTGACCGACGGTCGCAATAACCGGGGCGAGATCGACCCGGTGACCGCGGCCCAGATGGCGCAGGCCGTGGGCGTGCGGATCTACGCGATCGGCGCCGGCACCCAGGGCACAGCGCGTGTGCCGGTCGACGACCCGATCTTCGGACGGCGTTACGCCCAGATGCGTGTCGACATTGACGAGGCGACGCTGCAGGAGACGGCGGCGGTGACCGGCGGCCGATATTTCCGGGCAACCGACCGTGAAAGCCTGGAGCGGATCTACGAGGAGATCGACACCCTCGAGACGACCGAGATCGAGGCGGAGCAGTTCACGCGTTACGGCGAGTTGTTCCCTTTGCCGCTGCTGTTCGGCTTGGGAGTGCTGCTACTGGAGGCCGGTTTGGGCCGGACCGTGCTGAGAAGGATCCCGTGACCTCACACGCGGGCGGCAAGCAGCAGGCAGGCTTGTCCACCGTCTCCTTGGCGAAGTCGGAAGGCAGAAGGCGGGTCCCCGGACCCGTCTCGGGACGAGCCCATGTTTCGATTCGGTGAGAGCGACCTGGTGTTCGCGTATCTGCTGGTGCCGGCGCTGATCGCGCTGTACTGGTGGGCTGCTGTTCAGAAGCGGCGTGACCTGGCTCGTTTCGGCGATCAGCAGTTGCTCGACCGGCTGACGGCGACGGTCAGCCGACGTGGCCAGGCAGCGAAGACCGTCCTGCTCGTCGTTGCCGTCGCGCTGCTGGTGACGGCGCTGGCGAGGCCGCAGTTCGGCAGCCGTGTCGAGACGGTCAGCCGTGAAGGTCGGGACATCGTCATCGCGCTGGACCTGTCGGCGTCGATGAGAGCGCAGGACATTTCGCCGACTCGCCTGGCGAAGGCGAAATTTGCGATCGCCGACGTGATCGACCGGCTGGAGGGCGACCGTGTCGGGCTCGTTGCCTTCGCCGGCGAGGCGTTCGTGCAGTGCCCGCTCACACTGGACTACGGCGCCGCGAATCTGTTCTTGAACGCGATGGACCCGGACATGATGTCGGTGCAGGGGACCAACCTCGGGCAGGCGGTCGAGGTGGCGCTGGACGCCTTCGCCGAGACCGACCGGCGTCACCGGGTGCTGGTCGTGATCACCGACGGCGAGGACCACGAAGGGGCGGTTGACCGCGCCGTCGAGCTGGCGCGTGAGGCCGGGGTGAGGATCTACACTATCGGGATCGGCTCCGCTGAGGGAGTGCCGATTCCGGAAATGGATGCCGCCGGCCGACCACAAGGGTTCACGCGGGATGCCGACGGCAACGTCGTGACCACGCGGCTCGACGAGGTGACCCTGCAGACGATCGCCGCGCGCACCGGCGGCGCCTATTACCGCGCCTCGCCGGCCGGCGCCGAGCTGGCGTCGCTGGCCGGTGAGCTCACCGCCGGCGAGGGTCAGGAGTTCCAGACGGAGCAATTGACGTTGTTCAACGAGCAGTACCAGATCTTCGTGGGGTTCGCACTGGCGCTGCTGGTCGCTGAGGTGCTGGTCTCGGACCGCCGACACGTCCGGACCACCTGGGCCGGGAGGTTTAGGTGATTCCGAATCCCGCGATCCGCATCGGTGCAGCCGCCCTCGTCTGCATCACGTTGTCTTCGGTTGCTGCGGCGCAGCCGGGCCGTGGTGCGGTCGCCGCGGGGAACCGGCTCTATGACGAGGGTCGATACGAGGAGGCGCACGAGCAGTATCTGGAGGCGCTACGTCAGGCGCCAGACTCACCGATCGTGCTGTTCGATGACGGCAATGCGTTGTATCGGACCGAGGAGTTCCAGCGGGCGACCGAAACGTACCGGCAGGCGGCCGAGAGCGGCGACGCGGCGGTGGAGGCCCAGGCCTGGTACAACCTCGGCAACACCCTCTACAAGCAGCAGCAGCTCGAGCCGGCGCTACAGGCCTACAAGGAGGCGCTTCGGCGGAACCCCGCCGACGCCGACGCCAAGTACAACCTGGAGGTGACGCTCGAGCAGCTCCGGCAGCAGCAGCAGGAACCGGAGCAGTCGGCCGATCGGCAGGGCGAGAACGAGGAAGACCAGGATCAGCAGGCACAGCAGAATCAGAAGGCCCCGCAGGATCAGCCGGGTCAGGACGATCAGCAGAATCAGCAGCAAGGGCAGCAGCAAGGCAACCAAGAACAGAACCAGCAGGACCAGTCGCAAGATCAACCGCAGGCCGACGAACCGCAGCCACAGGCGGGTCAGCTAAGCCGCGAGGAAGCCGAGCGACTGCTACAGGCGATCGACGAGGATCCGAGCCAGATCGAGCGGCAGCGCCGGACCACCATTCCGGCTCATCCGCCGAGGAGGCCGTGGTGAAGACAGCGTTCATCGTTGCGCTCGGGCTCGCGGCGGGACTGCCGACCGACGGGCTCGCGCAGACGGCCCTGGCGTCCCTGGGCCAGGACGAGGTGGTCCTCAACCGGCAGTTCGTGCTGAACATCGAGATCTCTGGTACCCGGCAGCTCGACGAGGACCCGGTGCTGCCAGATCTGTCGGCGTTTGCCGCCTATCTCGGATCGGGGACCTCGACGTCAATGCAGATGGTGAACGGCCGCACGTCGATGTCGCTGACGATCCAGTACCGGTTCCAGGCGACGGCGGAGGGCATCTTCGAGATCGGACCGGTCACGGTGCGGGCCGGCGGCCAGGACCTACGTACCGAGCCGTTGACGATCCGAGTCTCCGTCGCGCCGGGCTCGCGGTCCGGGCGCCGGGGGGCAGGCGATACCGTCGCACCGGAAGATCTATTCGTCACCGCCACGGCAAGCAAGCAGCGGGTGTATGTAAACGAGCCGGTCATCATCGATTACCGGATCTTCACGCGCGTGGATATCGAGGGCTACAACGTGACCCGGCAGCCGGGCACTGCCGGTTTCTGGGTCGAGGAGCTCACCGACCCACAGGGGCGGGTTGAGCAGGTCACGCGAGACGGGCTGGACTACACCAGCAGCGTGATACGGCGAGTCGCCCTATTCCCCACCAGCAGCGGGATCAAGACCCTGGAACCGTTGACGGTCGAGACCCAGGTGCGCGTGCAGCGCCGGTCACGGAATCTGTTCGGCGACCCGTTCTTCGGCGGCGACTTCTTCGACAACCGGGTGCCGGTGGTCGTCTGGTCGGACCCGGTCGAGATCGAGGTGCGCCCGCTCCCGGCGGGGCAGCCCGACGCGTTCACGGGGCTAGTTGGACGCCTCGGGGTGTCGGCATCCATCGACCGGATCAGCGCCGACACCAACGACGCGCTTACGTATCGGATCGAGGTGTCCGGGACCGGAAACATCCGGACGTTGCCTGAGCCGGCGCTGGGCTTTCCGGCCGATTTTGAGGTGTACCCGCCAGAGGTGACGCAACGGGTGGAACCGACAGCCGACGGCGTGCGGGGCAGCAAGATCTTCGAGTACGTCATCGTACCGCGTGCGCCAGGGCGGGTGACGATTCCGGCGGTGGAACTGGCATACTTCGACGCCGAGACCGGCGCCTACGCCATAGCCTCGGCCGACCCAATCACGTTAACCGTCACCGGCGACGTGGTCGCCGAGCCAGCCGGCTCGGCCGGCCGTTTCCGCGCCGGAGTCGATCTGCGGCGGCAGGACATCCGGTTCATCAGGATGGCGATGCCCGTCTTTCGACCGGTCGGCGGCTCGCTCTTCCGCAGTGCAGGGTTCTGGGGTGTCCTGCTGATACCGATGATTGTCGTCGCCGGCGCGGTCGCCGTGCGACGTCATCAGGATCGATTGCGGGGCGACGTAGCCTACGCGCGGCGTCGCCGCGCCTCCAGGCTGGCGAGACAGCGGCTCGCCAGGGCGGAGTCGCTCCGCGGGCCGGACCGGCACCGGGAATTCCACGCCGAAGTCGGGCGGGCGTTGCAAGGGTTTCTCGGTGACAAGCTGAACGTCGCCGAGGCTGGGGTGATCCGGGATGAGATCCGGTCACGGCTGACGTCGCGCGGAGTGGCGCCAGAGGTGGTCGACACCTATTTGGGGTGTCTGGAAGACTGTGATCGCCAGCGCTTCGCGCCGACCGAGCCGGACGCCACGGTGATGCAGGAGATGTTGACCCGCGCTGGACAGGCGATGGTCGACCTCGACCAGGCACTGTGATGAAGCCGAAATCGGTCTTCGCGCTGACGGCGGCCGTCTGGCTGGGGTTCCTCACGACCAGTGTGTGCGTGGGTCAGGGGACCTTCTTCGACGAAGGCAACCAGCGCTACCAGGACGGAGACTTCGACGGTGCGCTGGAGCGCTACCTGCAGATTCTCGACGGTGGACTCGAAAGCGGCGAGCTCTACTACAACATCGGCAACAGCTACTTCAAGCTGGGCCGGATCGGGCCTGCGATTCTATACTATGAGCGCGGGCGACGGCTGATGCCGGGCGACGACGACCTGCTGGCCAATCTCGTGCTGGCTCGGTCGCTGACCGCCGATGAGATTACGCCCTTGCCGGGATTCTGGCTGTTCCGCGTCGTCGGCTGGTGGGTCGGTCTGCTGCCCAGGCACGCGCTGATCTGGTTGGTTGCCGTCGCCTACCTGACGGCGATGGCGGCGGTGATCCTGGTGATTCGTAGGCCGGCGCCGGGGCTGGCGACGTGGGGCCGGCGTGTCGCCGTCGCGGGTTCGGCCGCGACGCTCGTCTTCGGCGTCAACCTGGCAGCCAGGGACTTCGGGATCGGCGCGGTCGAAGAGGCGGTGATCATGGTCGAAGCGGTCAATGTCCAGAGTGCGCCATCGGACGACAGCGCGCTGCAAATATTCGCGGTGCACGAGGGCACTAAAGTGCGGATCGACCGCCGATCTGTCGCGTGGGTCGAGATCGTCCTCGAGGACGGCAAGGTCGGCTGGGTCCGCGCCGACCGGCTTCAGCCGATCTAGGCTGACCGCACGTGCGATTACCTGCCGCCGTCCACAGCGTGTTGTCCAGAATCCCATGGCCTACGACGGACAGCTGGCTGAACGAGCACGTCAGCTTCTCAGGCGCCGTCGCGGTATCTTCGAAGAGAAGATGTTCGGCGGGCTAGCGTTTCTGGTGGACGGCAACATGTGTTGCGGTCTCAACGGTGACGACCTGGCTCCTCGGTCGAAGACGGGCGGTAGGTTCCCACGTCGCGTCTTGTCACGGGCGGCGCGCGTCGGCAGTTCTATCAACACATGTGTGGGACACACCAGCCGTGACGACAACGACCATCGGTTGAAGTGGTCAGCCTGGGTTGCACAGCAGGCCGGGGGAGGATCGTACCCGCGGTATCGTGGGCCGATATGCCTTCTGCCACGTCCCATCTGATCGGCATCGCTGGCCGCTCTGGCTCCGGCAAGACCACGCTCGCCTTTGCCCTGGCCGACGCTCTTGTCGACGCCGCCGTTCTCCCGATGGATGCCTACTATCGGGATCTGGCTTATCTGGACAGCGCGGCGCGCGCACGGAGGAACTTCGATAGGCCCGGGGCGTTCGATTGGGAGCCGTTCGTCGCCGACCTGCGCGCGCTGCGCCGGCGCGAAACGGTCCAGCGCCCGAGCTACAACTTCACGACTCACACCCGCCGGCGCGAGGTCGTGCCAATTGAACCACAAGCGTATCTGATTGTGGAAGGGCTGCTTGTGTTGTGCCGCCCCGACGTCAGGACACTGCTCGACACGACCGTCTTCCTGGAGGTGGACGACCAGACCGCCATCGACCGGCGTATGGCCCGCGACCGCCGCGACCGCGGCAGGGCCCCGTCCGCGGTCAGGGCGCAGTATGCGCGCGACGTGCGACCGATGTTCGAGCGCTACGTGCATCCGACGGCACGGTGGGCGGAGCTGACGCTGTCTGGTGACAGTCCGGTGCAGGCGAACGTGGAGCGCATCGCGACACTCCTGATGGGCCGCTAACCCCGGCGCTCAGTTGTGGTGGGCGTCGGGGTTAGCGTGATGCTCGCCTGACCGCTGCTCCAGCAGTGGTATCGGATGGAAGCAGCCGCTGATCCGATCCGAACGGTGCTCAGACGGCGGTGTTCACGCTCGCGTACCGTTCGGACAGCCGGTGCTCCGGGTGCGTGGCCAGGTAGGCGGCTATTCGTTCGTCCCGTGTCGTCGCCTCGGCGATGAACGAGACGGCGTCGGTCAGGCGATCGTCCGGTTGAGCGCAGCTCAGCCGCAGGAACCCGGCGCCGGCGGCGCCGAAACACTCACCGCCCACACAGGCGACCCCGAGCTGGTCGTCCGCCCCTTCCAGTAGATACATCGCCAGGCCGTGCGACGTGATCGCGTACTGGTTGCAGATCACCGCGACCGACGGAAACGCATAGAACGTGCCACCCGGCATCAGACAGGTGACCCCCTCGACCGTGTTCAACCCCATGACCAGCAACTCGACCTTGCGGTGAAAGTCCCGCATCCGGTCGTCGCGATACTGTCGGGCATCCCGCATCGCCGCGATGCCGGCGACTTGCGTGAACGGCGGCACGCACGACAGCGCGGTGTTGGTCAGTACATCGAGCACCTTCACGTTCTCCGGGCTCGACACCGCGTAGCCCAGGCGCCAGCCGCTCATGCTGAACGACTTGCTGAAGGTGTAGGCGGCGAGTGTCTGCTCGAGCATGCCCGGCTCGGCCAGCAGGGAACGGTGCCGTCCCTGCCACACCATGCAGTCGTAGGGTTCGTCGCTGAACACCGCCACGTCGCGCCCACGGACCAGGTCGGCGAGACCGCGCAGGTCGTCCGCCGTGGCGACCCCGCCAGTTGGGTTGTGCGGGCTATTCAGGAAGATCGCCTTGGGCCGCGCATCCTCGTCAAGGAAACGGCGGACGTCGTCGAGGTCCGGCCGGAATGCGTGCGACGCGCGCAGCCCGGACAGGACCATCCGCGCGCCGCGCCTGGCGATGTTTGCCGCGTAGGTGGGGAAGTACGGGCTGAACACCAGCACGCCGTCATCTGGCTCCAGGAACGCCTCGCAGAAGAGCTGCTCGAAGGTCTTCGCTCCGGGTCCGGCCACGACATGGTCGGCCGTCACTGCGAGACCGTGCTCGAGGTTGACGTAGGTGGCAGCCGCCTCGCGAAACTCCGGCAACCCGACCGACGGCCCGTAGGTGGTTCGACCATCGCGGATTGCCTGAATGCCCGCGTCGACCGCCGCGTCCGGTGTCGCGAACGGGCTGTCGCCGATCTCCAGCTCGATGACTTCCTTGCCGGCGGCGCTCAGCCGCCGGGCGACGGCCAGCACAGTAAAAGCACCTTCGGGCTGAATCGAGGCAGAGAAGCGAGTGTAGGACAGTGGCATGTGCGGGCTCCTTTCGCGGAAGGAATCCTACCTGCCTTTGCGCTCTGGGCGCTACAGTTTCGTGCTGGGAAGCAGCGGCGGCCGTCACGATCCTAGCGACGTTCCACCTCGGGTCCGGTGCTAGTCGGTGGCGGCGACTCAGTCGCCGATGTGCCCAGCGGCCATACACGGCGCGATCGGTCGAGAACCCGAGGTTCCGGTGAACGCCGGAAACCGTGTGTGCTTCCGGTCGTCGGTCCTGGGCTCTAGTCCTTTTCTGGCTAGACGGGAGATCACGTCATCTACGGTCACGCCTTCGTCGTCCGCGATGCAGCTGGTGGCTTCCAACACGTCGTCGTCGATTGTTATGGTTGCTCGCACTCCCCGGGCGTATCGACGTATCGAGAGAGTGACAGCTGGTGATCGCATGTCGCGTTCCGTCCTTTCCGGGTAGACGGAAAAGCAGCAGACATACCAGCGCAGCGCAAAGGGGAAATCCGGCCTGCGATCCGGACCGGCGTCGCCTAGGTCGGCAGATTCGACCAGCCCGGGCGCAGTTCGGAGGTTCAGTTTTCGCGACCGCCGACCTCGAAGAGGCGGTGGAGATCGGGTGGGTCCCCTCGTCGGAAAGGACACGCGCGCGCGACGACTCGGCTGGAGTCGAGTCCCGTCCGAGTGCTGAGGCCTTCGAGGTCCTCTCCGGGATTCCGGGTGATATCGTTCGTGCATGCTCCAGAAACCGGTGCTCAATACACGGCGCTTCATGGACGCTCTGACCTATGCGACCAGGCTGCACGCCTGCCAGCGCCGAAAGGGCACAACGATTCCCTACATCGCTCACCTGCTCGGCGTCGCCAGTCTGGCGCTCGAGTACGGTGCCAACGAGGACCTGGCGATCGCGGCGCTTCTGCATGACGCTGTCGAGGATCAGGGTGGTGTCCGGACGCTGCAGCGGATTGAACGCCGATTCGGCGGCACCGTTTCGGTCATCGTGGACGGTTGTTCCGACACGGATGGTGTGCGCAAACTTCCCTGGCGATGGCGGAAGAAGGCGTATCTGACGCGGCTCATCGGCGAATCACCAGCCGTGCGGTTCGTCTCGGCCTGCGACAAACTGCACAATGTGCGGGCCATTATCCGCGACTACCGTGCGCACGGCGACACGCTGTGGAAGCGGTTCAACGGTGGGAAGGCAGGTACGCTCTGGTACTACGGGGAGCTCGCGAAGATATACCGGCGGGCCGAGCGTACCGAGCTGGTCGAAGATCTGGTCCGCGAGGTTCGGACTCTCACGCGCCTTGTCCGGACACGGGATGCCGCCATGCGACGTGACGGCGGAGTGGACGCGCGATAAGTCTTAATCACCAGACTCGGGATCCCCACACCCGGTCGCTGTCGATCTGGGTCGAGAGGCCGTGGCGATCACCTGCGCCGGTTCGCGGTGCCAGAAACAGCGCAACGCAGCCGGCTGGAAACAGCCCGCCGAGGATCTCGGCCATGCGGCAGATCTGGGCAACAGTAGCTGATGCCGGGGTCAGAACACCACAACGAACGATCCGTCTGGCCGCGCTGTCACAGTCGGCACGCTACTCGCCGGGATCGGCTCGGCCCCCGCGCCTTCGCCACCGCGTACGCGACCACCCGCATCGAACAGCTGCCAGTGGAGCGACCCGCCCGATTGCCAGCCGGGGCCGTCGCCCCAGGCAAGCAGGGTGTCGCCACGATCGTTGACGGCGACGGCGGGGTTCTTCCGACGGAACGCGGCCGTGCCGGGTGTCGACACGGGCGTGTCCAGCCTGGCGATGTCGGCGAAACTGACTTGACCTTCTGTTTCCCAGGCCACCTTCGTGCCATCCGGTCCGGAGCTCAGCGTCGTCGTCGCCACCGGGCAGGCGCCGACGTCCCACGCCTGGATGAACTGGTCGCCAAAGGTCCGGCCTTGGTCGGCGGTGGTCAGTAGCCGCATGCCGCGGTGGATGTTGTCGCCGGCGCCGCGGTAGGAGACATACACCGCGCCGGCTTCGTCGGTCACGGCCCGCAGGCCGCAGCAGGCGCAGGCGCCTGCTGCCTCTGGATTGACCGCGCGGGGTAGCTCGAACAGCGCGCCGCTGTTGCGCGACACCGCCAGGTAGACGCGGCGCTGCGCATCCTCGCCGGCGCCGGCGTGCCAGAAGACATAGACGTTGCCGGCGCGGTCGGTGGTGACCGTCGGTCCCGACTCGACGCCGGCCTCATCCGTGATCGATAGCACCTGCTGTGCCTCGAAGCCGCCGGCGCCGTCCGACCGTGTGTAGTAGAACCGGATCGGGTCGTTGTGGAACCAGGCGACGTGCAGCCGGCCGGTCTGGTCGATCGCGAGCTGGCCACCGTCGATCGGACCAACACCGGTCACCGCATGCGACAGACTGTTGACCCGCTGTGGCGCCGACCAGCCGTTCGCGTCCGGCGCGCGTGAAACATGGAACAGATCCCCACTAGTCATCGACCCGGTGTAGTAGATGAGATGCAGGGTGCCTGTGTCGTCGACGGCGACCTGGGGCAGCTTGCCGCCGTCCGGCGCGCGCAGGACGGTGACTTCGGGGTCTGGACCGAGGCAGGCAGTTGTCGTCAACGTCGTAAGGGTGAGCGACGCGGCCAGGGTGAGCCACCCGGGACGGGCCGAGATGACGCGATGCATGGTAGTCGTGCCCCGTCTGGAAGAATACAGGAATTGAGCGACGGCATGTCCGATCCATCACAAGTTGGCGGTATCAGGCTGGATGGGCCGTCAGGCCGCTTTGCCTTTCCACGCGTGTGCTGTTATCCTTGCCGCTAGGTATCGCGTCGGCCTTTGGTGGGCGGATCCACCGCGAGCCGGCGGGTCTGCCAGCCGCCTTCCCCACTGCGGGTCGCTTTCGTCAGACCCGTTCGTCTGCTCAGGCCGAGCCCATCCCGCCCCAGGGAGGTGACACTTTGGCAACACGCGGACGACCGACTCAGCAGAAACGGCAGAAGGAACGCGCTCGGCAAGAGCAACGTAAGATAAAAGAGGTTCGGCGTCAGGAGGCGAAGGATCGCCGTGTTTCGGCGCCGCCGCCGCCCCACGGGCTGGACCCGGATCTCGAAGGAATCGTCGCCGGGCCGCAGCCACTGACCGAGTGGCAGCAGGAAGGCCTTGCCGCCTTCGAGGAGGTGGCCGAGGAGGACCCGGCGGAAGAAGCGAGCAGCTGAAGCGTAGGGCCGACAGTCGGCCCGCGGCCTGGCCCGTCCCGCCTACCGCCGCGCCTGAGGCTCGTGCCCTGCCTCTGTTCCGGTGCTCGCTGGGTCTGTTGTCGGTCGAACCGGACTTTCCAGGCTCTCGGCGTGCTCATCGTGAACCCGTCGACGGCGCCACCAGCGCCCTTGGTGAACGCTAGGTAGAATCCCGATGTGAAGAACCCGTCTCGATAGGTCGGGGTCAGCGGTAGCGTGCCCAGCTTACGGTGCCAGACGACCAAGCGGCCCTCGTTCATTCGCAGCGAATACTGCACCCCCAGGTCGTCGCTGTAGTAGTCGCCGGCGAACGGCGTCAGCTCCTCGGCCGACGGTCGCCAGTGCGGCTGTTGTTCGAAGGTTCCTTCTGTCGGGCCGCTCAGGCGCAGCGTTGCGGAGCCGGCGGACCGGTCGAAGGTGCCGACCGTCGACGACCCGGTCACACGGAAGCGGTCCGGTCCGATCGGGACGAGTGTGCCGGTCAATCCGCCGGTCAGGATCGTGAGCGTGCGGTCTCGCACGATCAGATGCAGCGGGGTGTCGCTCTCGTCGCGCCGATAGAAGCCGATGAGCCCCTCCAGCGTCTCGTTCGCCTCGGCCGCCGTCACCGGACCCGGGACGGCGCCTGCCGCGGCTCGTACGTCATCCGAGGTGCCCGGCGGCGGTGCCGGCTCCGGCACTGACTCGACCTCGTCTGCATCCGCGGATTCGAGATAGATATCGGCGACGGCCCGCACCAGGCGATCCGGATCGGACGACGGAAGGTTGCAGAGCACGGCCACCGACAGGCGATGATCGGGAAAGCGGAGGAACTCCGCACGATAACCGGCGTCGGCTCCGCCGTGCCCTACCGTGGCGTGCCCCCGGTGAACCCCGTGCACCAATCCCATGGCGTAGGAGATCAACCCACCCTGGCGGAGCGTGCCGCGCCGGTGCAGGTCGGCGAGCACGCCGCGGCCCCCCACTTCGGCGGTGTAGAAGTTGCGGTCCCACCGCGCGAGGTCCTCGACCGTCGTGAAGAGGTTGGTGGCGCCCACGGTGTCGAATTTCGGGATACTGAGGCGATAGCCGCCATCGTTACCCGGCGCGTATGCGTAGGCCCGATTGCGCACGACGGCGGTATGGTCGTCGTGAAAGTGTGTCTCGGTCATCCGGAGCGGTGCGAAGATGCGTTCATCGGTGAACTGCCGCAACGACTGACCGCTCACCCGCTCGACCACCACCGCGAGTAGCGTATACCCGGTGTTGCTGTAGAGGAACGCGGAGCCGGGCTCGAAGTTAAGTGCCCGCTGGCGGGATATCAGGTCGAGCACGTCCGCCTCCTTGACGACATCCTCCTCCCAGCGCCACCCGGCCATTCGTAACAGACTCCACTGGTCGCGCAACCCGCTGGTGTGATGAGCCAGCTGACCCAGGGTGATACGCGCGTCCAGGCGGGGAACCTCAGGCACGTGGCGCCGGATGTCGTCGTCCCACGAGACGCGGCCCTCGGCCACGAGCAGCGCGATCGCCATGGCGGTGAACTGCTTCGAGATCGAGGCGACATGAAAAACAGACGACGGCGTGATCTGGATGCCGTACTCGAGGTTGGCGCTGCCATAGCCCTGCGCGTAGACGATGCGGCCGTCCCGCATCACCGATACGGCGCAGCCGGGGCTGTCCTGGTGGTTCCATCGGGCGAAGACCCGATCTACTACCTGCGCCTCGGGCCCGGGGCCCTGGGCGTAGACGAGCGCCAGTGACGCCAGTGCCAGTACGCCAGCCATACCACCGACCCAGGTTGCTTCTCGGGCGCTCATGCGATGGCTCCAGCCAAGAGGGGCTCATTATAGCCTCGTCGGAGGTGACCGGCAGAGTGCCGGGCGACCACCCGGGCACGGTCGTGCGGACCTCCCCGCATGCCTCGCGACGGCAGTGAGTCTTCGCAACCGTGGCAAGAGCCCGCTGTATCCCGCCAGGCTTTGTCGCTTCTCGGTCGAATGCTAGCCGGTGAGCCCGCTCGTTACGCCTTGTGCAGGCCGTGCACGCCGTTGCCACGCCCTGGTCTCGACGCGTGGCTTCTTTGCAGGCTGCTAGGGTCTCACGACTTCGTCGATCGACGAGCTGGTAATCGGGTGGTAGCCTGGGCGAGCGCGATCGTATATTGCCACGGCGCGAGCCTGACCCTCCGGCGTCTTGACCAGCTCGTCATAGAGCGGCTTGATCAGCTTGCGGCGCCCGATACCTACCAGATACGTCTCGAGACGTCCGTAGGCGGGTTCATACTGGTTACGGATGGCGATGAGGAGCCATTGGTGGGCCACCTCCGAGTTTTCGACTTCGGTGAATCCGAACGTCCCGTCGAGATCCGTCACCTGCTGGGTGGTCAACGTCTCGGGCACCGACTTCAGGAAGTGCAACCACTCCTGGGTGGTCCAGTCGTCCGTCTCCAGTGCGGCGGCGGCCGTCCCGCCGCTCGCCCAGTCTGCCGCCTGCTGCCCGATCTGGGTCAACGCAGCTGACTCGGAGCGCGGGGCGTTGATCGGCAGACCTGGCTGTTCGAGCCAGGCGTCGACCTGCAGCGTTTCCGCCAGACCGGGGTCGCTCGATAGCAGATGCTTGTGCAGATAGACTACGAAGTCGTCGGTCGTGATGCTACGGAACGCGAAATGGTCGAAGTAGGCACGCAGAAACGTGTCGAAGCGTTCACGGTCGACGGTCTCTTCGATCAGGCGTAGGAACAGGTCCCTTTGAGATAGGGCACCTGGGTCATGCCGTCGTCAGGGTCACGTCCGGTCAGGTCGACGTGCAGGATTTGGTCGGGTGGCTCGAGGCGCGCCAGCTCCTCGGCCAGCACTTGACGATCGAGCGTCGCCTCCATATCCACACGCCGGCGTCCGAACACCTCTGCCAGGATACGTCGCTCGAGGTAGACGGTGAACCCCTCGTTCAGCCAGAAGTCACGCCAGGTTGCGTTGGTCACCAGGTTGCCCGACCACGAGTGGGCGAGCTCGTGCGCCACCAAGCCGACGAGGCTCTTGTCCCCCGCGATGACGGTCGGCGTCGCGAACGTCAATCGCGGGTTCTCCATGCCACCGAACGGAAAGCTGGGCGGTAGCACGAGCAGGTCGTAGCGTTCCCAGCGGTAGGGCCCGTACAACCGCTCGGTAGCGGTCATCATCGCCTCGGTCTGGTCGAACTCGGCGGCGGCCGCGTCGACCACCGGCGGCTCGGCATAGACCCCCGTGCGCGCGCCCATCGAACGGAACGCGAGATCCCCGATAGCGAGCGCGATCAGATACGACGGGATCGGCTGGCGCATCTCGAAGCGGAACTCGCCATCGAGCGGCGCGTTGGCGTCGTTGGAGGCGCTCATCACCGCCCGCAGCGCAGGTGGGGTCCGCACGGTCGCGCTGTAGGTCATCCGCACACCGGGTGTGTCTTGCAGCGGGATCCAGCTGCGCGCGTGGATTGCTTGGGATTGCGTGAACATGAACGGATGGGTCTTACCGGCCGTCTGCGCTGGGTCGAGCCACTGGATACCCGAGGCGCCCGGACTCGTCGCGTAGGCGACCCGCACCTGCGTGGCGGTATCCGACAGCGTCACCTCCAGGGGGGTGCCGAGAATCGGGTCGATGGCGCCGAGCGAGAACGCTGTCGTCGCCCAGTCGGTGCCGTCTTCCGACAGCTCGACACCGGTGATCGTCAGGTCGCGCGTGTCGAGACGTAACGTGGCGGCACCGTCGGCCACCCGCTCGATGTGCAACGTGGCGGTGCCGTTGAGCGCGCGTCGATCGAACCACACGTCCCAGTCGAGATCGAGATGACGAACGACAACCTCATTCGGGTTGGCGAACGAATGGGGGTCCAGCCCGGCGCTGGCTGGCACGGTGGCATCGATCGAAGACCGCGTGGACGGCACGGAGCCGGAGCGATTACAGGCCATGGCAAGTGAGAGCACGCAGAGTGCCAGACACCGGAGGTAGTGGGTGCTCATCGCTAGACCCCTCGAACAGAGTCTATCGTGACGGCCGAGTCACAATGTGATCGTGTGGCTTTTGCTGTCGCGCAAGCCCACGTTCAAGGCGTTTGGCCCCCGTGGGTCGGGGCTGCACGAATAGCCGCCCGCGGGCTTGCGGCCAGCGTTGGCGGGACCACCTCGCCGGATCAGGCTATCAGAGGTCGAAGCGGGTTAGACTGGAGTAGGCGGGTTGCTGTATGGGGATCCGTCGCCGTGGCCCGGGCGTCTCACTTAGCAGACGGCGAGGGCAGGACAAGGGGAGGAGATCCGACGATGGCTTCGGAGCACACGCTGACGTTGACCGACGGAGATTTCGAGCACACGGTGCTGAACTCGGATAAACCGGTTCTGGTGGACTTTTGGGCCGAGTGGTGTGGTCCATGCCGGATGATCGCGCCGGCCGTCGAGGGGTTGGCTGACGAGTACAACGGCCGGGCCTCGGTCGGCAAGCTGAACATCGACCAGAACCCGAATACGCCGATGAAGTACGGCGTTCGATCGATTCCCACGCTGCTGCTGTTCAAGGATGGCCAGGTGGTGGAGTCCACGGTCGGCGTCACCGGCAAGGAGCAGCTCGCTGCGCTCCTCGATAAGCACGTCGCCCAGAAAATCGCCTGACGCCCCGCCTGGTGGTCCGGACGCGCTTTCCAGCCTGGAGCGTTCGTACGCCTTGGTCTCCGGCGCACCGCCATATTTCTGAAGTGTAGTTGAGTTAACGCGGGCAGCCGTAGTCCCCACACGGGACCGAGCCGGGGTGTGGGGCGGAGCCCCACCTAAACTAATAGACATCGAGGTCGCGGGCCGTACATCACCGCGCCGTCGAAGCCGAGGCGAACCTGCTCAACCAGTTCCTCGGCAATCTCTCCGGCGAGGTGGAGCTGGTGATGCAGGATGACCATGCCGACTTCCGCCCGTGCGGCGATTTCTCCCACCTTGATCGCCGACGTGTGGAAGCTGCCGTGGTACCGCTGCGTCTCCGTGTCGCGCGATTCGAGCCCCTCGGCGCCGTAGGCTTCATGGATCAATACGTCGGCGCCGGCGGCGATCTCGGCCAGCGGGTCGAACGGCCCAGTGTCACCGGAGATGACGATGGTAGGGTCGGCCGTCATTAGCTTGAAGCCGAAAGCGCTGGTCCCACGTGCCATGAGGTACGGCGAACGCCTCGACCCGCATCACCTCATCTTCGTAGATCAGTCCGGGCTCGATCTCGTGCGTCTCGACCGCCACCAGGTCCCGCCGCAGTTGCTCGGGGCCGTCCACCCGCACGCGGATATCCTCGCTATAGGCGTCGAGCAGGGTGGCCGTCATCGCCTCGAGACTGCGTGGGCCGTACGCTTGCAGCGGCACCGTTCGCCCAAGCACCCAGGGTGAATAGGATCAGGTCCGGATAGCCGATGGTGTGGTCTGAGTGCAGGTGTGTGAAGAACGCCACGCCGAGGTTCTGCGCTTGCAGCGCCGGACCACTCCTGGACCTGCATCGATCAGGTAAGTAGTACCGCCGGCTACGACCGCCGTCGAGGGCCCGAACCGGTCTGGCTCGGCACCGGGCGTGCCGGTCCCCAGGAGCACGATCCAGGTGCGCGACGGATCGCGGAATACGATCTCGGTTGATGCAGGCTCGACTTCGTCGTCGGCCGCGCTGGCCGGCTGGTTCAGCGATCCCGACGACTCATCGGCCGGAACGCCGGCACAGCTTGTCAGGATGACCAGGAACGGAACGAGCCGGACGATGGTGGTCGAAGCTCGCATGGCTCGCTCGGATTATATCGCCAGACGTTTGCCGGACCGCTCGGTTTCGGCGGTCGAAGCCGGCTCGGTTTTACGATATGCTGGTCGGGAATACCGCCTTCGGGAAGGACGACTGTGATAACCGACTCATCCGCTCAGGGACAGCCTGTCCCCGCGTCTCGCCGCCGATGCGCCGTCCTGCTCGGGCTGCTCGGGTTCGCGGCAGGCGTGGCCGCCTGCACGGTCGAGTGGTCCCCGGCGACGGCCGCGATTGTCGACGAGACGATACAAGTCCAACCGATTGTCGGGTTGCGTCAGGCGCAGGTGCCAGAGCCATATCTCGACCTGTGGTCGAACGAGCAGGCGACGGTCGAATTGTTCGAGAACACCAGTCCGTCGGTCGTTTACATCAGCACCGTCACCAGGCGCCAGGACATCTACGGCCGGGGCGTGGACGTGCCACAGGGCTCCGGCACCGGATTTCTCTGGGATGCCGAGGGCCACGTTGTAACCAATTTCCACGTTCTGCAGGGGGCCACGGTGGCGCGCGTGGTCATGCACGACCAGACGAGCTATAACGCCGAGTGGGTCGGCGGTTCGGCACGGCACGACTTGGCGGTGCTCCGGATCGATGCGTCACCGGAAACGTTGCAACGGGTCGAGGTGGGTGACAGCGACCGGCTGCGTGTGGGACAGGACGTCTTTGCCATTGGCAACCCCTTCGGATTGAGTGCCACACTGACGGCCGGCATCATCTCGGCGCTCAACCGGCAGATCGAAGGGTTGAACGGCGACATCATCGAGAATGTGATCCAGATAGACGCCGCGATCAATCCGGGGAACTCTGGTGGACCGCTACTCGACAGCCGCGGCCGGCTCATCGGCATCAACAGCCAGATAGCCAGTCCTTCTGGTGTCTTCGCCGGTGTCGGCTTCGCCGTGCCCGTCAACATCGTGCAGCGAGTGGTGCCGCAGCTGATCGCCAACGGTGAGTACACGCCGGCACGACTCGGCATCACGACCGCCGACACCCGGTTGAACCAGCTCGTGGCTCGACGGCTCGCGGTCAGCGGTGTGCTGATCGATCAGGTCGAGCCCGGTTCCGGCGCCGCACGCGCCGGTTTGCGCGGCACCGAGCCCAGTGCCAACCAGCTCGGTGACATCATCCTGCGGATCGACGGCGAGGACGTGCAGACTGTGCGGGATCTCCGGGCGGTGCTCGACCGCTACGAACCCGGCGAGGCGGTCGACGTGACGGTCACCCGCGACGGTGAGACCCGCGACGTGATCGTCATGCTGATGTAGCGCGGGTTGCCACGCCAGTTAGCGGGCCGGGATCCGGCTGGAATCAGGCTCTCGTGCACACCGCGCCGGCCGCTCAGCGCCCGTTGGCAGCAGCGGCGTCCCTCAACTGCACCGCCCGCAGCCGCAGATACGATCCCGGTTCACATTTGTAGGCGAGAGGCAGGTGCGGTGGCGCGAATTGGTCGTCCGGTCTCGACGAACGTAACTCCACCCCCAGCGTAAACCGGTCTACCCCTCTCCCGTGTGCATCCCGCAACCGGTACTCGAGCTGGTGCAACGCCGTCGGGTCCTCGAGCCACCAGGCGCGCGCGTAATGGGCAGTCCGGTCGCCGTCGCGCGCGACCCCGCGCAGCTCAAATCGCAACAGCCGGCCGTTGTGGACGTAAGGTTGATACCGCTGCCTGCGCAGTGGGTCCTCGCCGGCCCCGACGGCGTTGGCAACCGCCTGCAGACTGGCCTGTAACCCACCGAGAAAGGCGAGCGGCGTTTCGTGCCCCCGTCTGGTCTCCGTTAGAGAGCTGGCGCGTGTAGGTAGGCGCACGGCCATTCCAGAGCGGGCGCACCGCGTCGTAGAGTCTCACGGCGTTGTCCCACTGACCAGACAGGCTCAGCTGCAGCACGCGGCTGCGGGTGGCGTCGGCGACGATAAGGCTATCGATGACGGAGTAGGGGAGCAGCTCACGGTCGTTGTCGAGCACTTGATCCGCCTCGGCCATCGTGTCCTCGCGGTTCGAGGAGATGACGCCGAACTGGGTCTTTTCGGTAACACCCGCTGGGGCGACCATCACGGCTTCACGCAGGAGCCAGAGCCGGTTCAAACCGCGTGCGCGTTCCGGAAACGACGCTGCGAAGAACTCGTGCGCCCGCACACCAGTCCGCTGGTCGCTGGTGAAGTCGCGGGCGGTGAAGCTCGTCATGCCGACATCGGCGCGCGAGGCGATCGGGATCGCGGTGATCAGGAGCGGGAGCCGTACGGTCGCATCGATACGGTAGACGATGGCCCACTCTTGCGAGACCTCCGTGCCTTGATTTCCGAACATACCCGGTGTCCGGGTTTCGACCCACGGATCACCAAGCGGCTCCTGCTCCTGGGTGCGGGCCATCATCACCGTGCCGAGTAGCAGGAGGGCGAGCCAGGCAACCGGCAGGGACGGCGCCGACAGACCGGCGGGAAGACTGTGGTTGACGTGTCGCATCTTGTGTCCTGCAGCCGCTGGTATCGGATAACCTCGTGCGGAACGCGGCGCTGCAAAGGCGGTTGACCACCCCGCTCTGTCTCGATGAGTCGATCACGAGCGTCGACAAGGCAGAGGACATGCTGACGCTGCACAGTGGCCGGATCGTCAATATCAAGCCGGGCCGGGTCGGCGGGTTCGCCCCCGCCGTGGCGATCCACGACCGATGCGCCGCCGTCGGGGTACCGGTCTGGCGCGGCGGCATGCTCGAGAGCGGCATCGGCCGTGCCTGCAATTTCGCCCTCGCGTCTCTGTCCAACTTATTGCTCCCTGGGGACGTCAGCCCCAGCTCGCGCTACTGGCAGCAGGACATCGTGACACCCGAGTGGACGATGGACGGCGCCGGGATGGTTAGGGTGCAGCATGACCGGACGGGGCTGGTCGTGACGGTCGATCGCGATCGTGTGGAGAATCTCACGGTCCGGTCCGAGACGCTCGTAGCGGGTGCTGGGTAGTCGCGAACGCTAGCGTCCCGGCTCGATGTCCTGCCCGGGAGTCATGTTGAGAATCACTGTTGCGTCCCGCCCGTCGTCTTGAGCTGATACCAGGTGGTGAGCCCCTGGTCGCGGAGCCGGCCGAAGACCCGTTCCCGGTCTTCCCAGATGCGGGTCCTGGTGACGTCGAGGCCCGCTAGATCGCAATAGACGAGCGCGAACGCGACAGCGTATTGCGTCGGGAGCCGTTCATCCTGGACCGCCGCCGCCGCCGCGATGTCGTTGTAGCCCCGATTCTCCCCGGCAATCCAGACCGCCGCCTGCTCCACGCCGTGGGTGCGTGGAATGTAGAGCAGCGGCGAATCGGCCACGCGGTAGGTACCCACCTGCATCGCGTAGATGAGAGCGTCCAGCTCAGGCAGGCTCTCGGGTAATTCCAGGGTGAATCGGTCGGTGGGTCCCGATGCGAGCCGATCGCGTTGCCGACCTACCGACCGTACGGCCCAGTCGTGCCACTCGCCGTCGAACAACCGGATGACCGCCTCGCGCCGGGACACCATGTCACGAGAGTCGCCGGCCGCTCGAAAAAAAACCCCAGCCGGCATCGTCACGACCAGTTTGTCGTCACGTGTGTTCCGGATCCGGACCGTCACGCTCGTGTCGCCGGCGCCGACCGCTTCTGCCTCGACCAGCTCCTGATCGAGCGCCTCGAACAGATCGAGGTTCACGATCGGGTCGCCGGGAACCTCGGCGTCGCCGGCTGCCTTCATGATAAACAGATGTTGCCCCGGCAGGAACTCGTGGAGATCGACCAGCGCGAACCCGGCCGGCAGCCACTCTGCCAGCACCTGCCGGACCGACATCGTGTGGTCCGACTTCATGTTGTCGCCAGTACCGTCCTCGATCCGATACTCGAGCAGCGCCACGCGCCCACCAGGCGCCAGCGATGCGCGCATCCGGGCCAGCATCGCCTCGTGCTCCGACATCTCGTGGTAGACGTCGGCCAGGATGATCCAGTCGACTTCGCCGTCCGGTAGCTTGGGATCATCGACGTCACCGAGCACTGGGACGATGCCGGTCACGCCGTCGCGGTCGGTGAGCTGCTGCATGAAGTCCAGCATCTCCTGCTGGATGTCAACGCAGTAGACGCGGCCCTCGGGCGCAACCCGCGGGGCCATCCGACGCGCGTAGTAGCCGGAGCCGCAGCCGATGTCGGCGACCACGTCGCCCGACTCGAGCGCCATCGCGTCGAGTACCGCCTCGGGTTGCTCTTCCTGTAATCGCTCCGCACGCTCGAGCCACTGAGCGCCCCGGAAGCTCATGAAGTCGGCCGGCACACGGTGCCGCTCGTTCCGGTCGGGCTCCTGGGCGCGAGCCGTCGCTGGTTGGGCGGCGGTCGTACAGACCAGCACCGCCACCGCGCACGCGAGATGCCGCCGGCCCCGTAGACCCGCCGGAGCGTCAGACCTCATCATCGGTTCACCCTCCGTTGGTCCAAGCATAGGTCGGGGACTGCGGCGAAGCAATCATTCGGCAAGGCTCGCCGTAGGCCGTCCTGGCCCGTTCGGCTTTGGGCGCTGCGAGCCCGGTGTTAGGCTGACAGAGAGGAACGCTTGCCTTGCCATATCTACGCCACCCACGATTGCGAGGACTTTCGATCGGGACTATGCTGCGTTCCTCGGTGCGTACCCGGCGTACACGGAGACCAGCATCCTCGACGAGCTCCGCGCCACCGAGTTCCAGCGTCTCGATGACCAGCGCCTGGTCTATCTGGACTACACCTGGGCTCGCCTCGACCTTCGCCGATGCGCAGGCCTTCATCGGGTTCGTTCGCGGGTTCACGGGTGAGCAGCCCGTGGCATGAGCCCGCTGCATTCGACGGGCGCAGATTCCCGCCTAAGTCGTGGGCCAACGCGCCCACAACCGCAGCTCCGCGTTGGGGCCTGGTCACGTTCCCATGGTATTCTGCGACTTTCGATTCGCCTTCATCGTGTCCGGGAGGCGCCGCAAATGCTTTCAACCCGGCTCATCGTCTCGGCGCTGGTCCTCTGGCTCGGGCTGGTCCCCGCCGTCGCCCAGGAGATTCCACATCCGACCGACTTCTTCGGCTTCGAGATCGGGACCGATGGCATGCTGGCGGGCTATCCCGAGATCGTCGACTATCTGCGTCTGCTCGCTCAGCGGTCCGATCGGATCGCGTTCGAGGAACGGGGCACCACGACCCTCGGCAACCCGTATGTACTGGCGACGATCAGCTCCGCCGAGAATCTGGCGCGGATGGACCGGCTGGTCGAGATTAACCACCGGCTGAACGACCCGCGCGGGCTGTCGGAAGCGGACGCGATGGCGCTGGCTCGGGAAGCGGTGCCGTTCTATTTCCTCTACGCGACGATTCACTCCCTCGAGGTTGGCAACACACAGACCATCGTGAGGATCGCGCACCGGCTGGCAACCGAGCGGTCGCCGGAGATCGCCGAGCTCCTCGACAACGTGGTGCTACTGCTGGTCCCGTCGCAGAATCCGGACGGACAGGTGCTGGTGATCGATCACTGGTATGCGACGCAGGACACCGACTACGACCGGACCTACCCGGATCTCTACCATCACTACACCGGGCACGACGACAACCGCGACTGGTTCATGTTCACGCAAAAGGAAACCCGACTGGCACTCGACATTCACCGCGAGCTCAAGCCGCAGGTAACCCACGACATGCACCAGATGGGAACGACCGGCGCCCGTATCTTCGTGCCGCCGTTCCAGGATCCGCACGACCCCAACATCCACCCGCTGCTGATCGGAGAACAGGGTCAGATCGGCTTGGCGATGGCCGCGGCGCTGATCGCCGAGGGCAAGGGCGGCGTCGTCTACGGCGAGCAATATGACCAATGGGCCCCCGCGCGGCAATACATGGTTTATCACGGGCAGCCGCGCATCCTGACCGAGATCGCTAGCGCGCGGCTGGCCGACCCGTTCAGTAACCCAGTCGGCCCCGAGGTACCGCTCGGCGAGCAAGAGGTGCGGGTGAACTTTCCGCTGCCCTACGACCGCGGCGTGTGGAGGCTCGGCGATATCGTTGACTATGGGTTCACGGTGGTGTTCGCCGCGCTCGAACAGGTGGCGAGGAACCGGACCACGTGGATGGAGAACTACTATCGTGTGCACCGCGACTGGGTAGATCGGGATGAGGCGCCATATGCCTTCGTCGTCAGCGCCGACCAGCGGGACCCGTTCGAGACCTACGAACTACTCGACCTGCTCCACTTGGGCGAGGTGGAGATCCATCAGGCGAGGGCACCGTTCACGGCGGGCGACGAGCGATACCCGGCCGGATCGTGGGTCATCCAGCTGGCCCAGCCGGCCGGCGCCTTCGCCAAGACGATGCTCGAGACCCAGGTCTATCCCGACCTGCGCTCCACCCCTGGCGGACCGCCGATTCCACCCTACGACGTCACGACGCAGACGCTCGGGATGTTGATGGGAGTCGACGTCGACCAGATCGACGAACCGGTTCTGGCCGACCTGGTACTGCTGGACGAGATCATTCCCCAGCGCGCGCCGATGCCGCTAGCACCGGGATGGGGGTATCTGGTCGGGCCGGCCTCCAACGCCGGGTTTCTGGCCGCCGCCCGATTACAGCAGGCCGGTGTGCCGGTCTACCGGGCCGCCGAGGCGTTCGAGCGCAGCGGGAAGACGTATGAACCGGGAACCTGGCTTGTGCCACCGTCAAGCCAGACGGCGGCGATTCTGGAGAGAGTATCCCGGGAAACGGGGCTCGTCGTCGACGGCACCAACGACGCGCCTGATGTGACTGGGTTTCGGATGCACGCCTCGACACGGGTGGGGCTGTGGCGGACGCCGAACAACCCACCGGGTGGCTGGATGCGCTGGTTGTTCGAGCAGTACGAATTGGGTCATGTCGAGATCTCGTCACTCGATTTTGCCGGCGACCTATCGGACAAGTACGATGTGATCGTGCTGCCCGCCGGCACGACGCGCAACCGGATCGTGCTCGGCCTCGATCAGCAGCGGCACGACGAAACATGGCGTTGGGCTTACGGTGTCGGGGAGGACGGTTGGAACAAGCTTGCGCAATGGGTGCGGGACGGCGGTACGCTGGTGGCACTCGGCAACGCGGTGGGTACCGCTCGCGCGTTGCTGGACCTGCCGATCGAATCGGTACTGCCGGGGCGCGGTGGGTCACGGGCCACGTTGCCGCCGCTGCGCCGGCAGTTGCCAAGTCGCCTCACAGAGACCGGGCGGCTGCGCGAGATCTTTCAGAGCCCGGCCCAGCTATTGGCCACCTTGCGCGACCGCATCGTCGATCCGACGTCCGTGTTTTACGGTCCGGGTTCGATGCTGAAGCAGGAGTTTAACCCGCATCATCCGGTTGCCTTCGGTATGCCGAAACGCTGGCCGGTTTTCTTCCGCTTCGACCAGGCCTACCGGTTGACCCCGAGCTTCGAGATCACGGCGGAGGCCGTATCGCGGTACCCGGATGAAGCGGACATGGTGGCCAGCGGCTGGTTGCTCGGCGACGATCTGCTGCGGACCCAGGCCAACGTGGTCGCGTTCACGGTCGGCGAGGGCTCGGTCGTGACGCTTGGTAGCCAGGTCACGTTTCGCGCCCAGACCCGGGGCACCTTCAAACTGCTGTTCAACGCTATCTTCCAGGGTCCAGCCGAAGCGGTCAGCGCCGCCGAGCTCGCCCGGTTGAACTAGGCACTCCTCGCCTGGATTCTGACGGACGTCAGAGGGCGAACGCGGTCTACTCCGGTCGTTGCTCTCGCTGGGCGCCGTCGGTCTGGTCACGACGCACGACCTCGCGCTAGCTCACGACACGGGTCCCCGCCGCGCGCTATAATCGGCTGGCCATTCAACTCTTGAATGCACTTGTGGTCCGGGCGTTGGCCCGGGGCAGGTCGCGAGACCTGTTTCTGACGGAGGTCGTCCAGTGGCACTGAAACGCATAACCCTTATCGTCCTCGGCGTGCTGGTGTGCTCGTCTAGCGCGTCCGCGCAAACGGACGTGGAAATAATCGAGATGGCGCTGGCGGCGGCGCCGCGCCGGGCCCTGGAAGGCGCGACCGTGGTCAAGTGGGCCGCCGACCACACCTACACGACGATCAAGGAAGGCACCAACCAGGTCGTCTGCTACAGCCGTGCGGATGAACGCGACCGACAGCCGTTCGCGGTGCAATGCACCAGCAAAATAAACCTCGACAGGGTCGCGCAGAACCGGCGGTTTCATGCAGAGAGTACCGACGCTGATGGGGAGCGCGCGCTGGTGGCCGCTGCCGCCGCGAACGGCACCCGCGTGAAGGCAGAATTTGGCTCGTTCTTCAGGTCGATGAACGGCGCAGACCAGGCGAGCGCCGGTCTCCACATGACGATCGCAATGCCGATGGCGACCACAGCGTCCACTGGCTTCCCTGAGAGCCGCGACCAGGGTGGCGCGTTTATCATGGCGGCGGGCACGAGCGAGGCCCACCTGATGACGCCGTAGCACTAGCGACGCGTCCAATGCAGCGTCGCTAGTGTGTGGGGGCTCTCGTCAGTTCAGCTGAGCTTGGTCCGGGCGTCTTTGAGCATCGCGACGAGGGCGGCCCGGACCTCCTCCGGTGTGCCGACCGGGTCGGCGAACGCCAGACGTACGGGGCGGGGTCCCTCGGCAGTCACGGCCGACATCTCGAAGCCGTATCGGTCGACCCCGGTCATGCTGGCGGCGGTGGTGTCGGTCGCCTTCGAGAACGCCTTGCAGTAGAGCACCATCGCCTCGGCGTGGTCGTCGTTCATGTGGGCGATGACGCCGGCAGCCGAGTCAGCGAGCGGGTCCGGTTCGGCCACGTGCCAGTCGGCCGCCTCTATCCAGGACATCCGCCCGTACCCACCGATATACCGGATCGATTCCACCCGCAGTTGCCAGAACGCGAAGTCGCGGAAATCGGCATAGTAGGCGGCGTTCGGATGGGTGGCCAGGAAGGCCGCGCGTGCGCTGCCCCCGTCGCCGTCAACCTGGCGGCAGGGCCCGAGCAACGTGACACGGCCGTTCGCGAGCGGGTCCTCTGAGCCGCCTTCGGCCACCAGCAGCGACGCCCGCGGGTCGCGCTGCAGGTTCCTGGTGTGCTCGGCCAGCGTGCTCACCAGAAACACCGGGTGGCCGTTGTCGAAGGCAACCGTCACGAACGAGCCGTACGGATACCCCGCCGGCTCCCCAGCCAGCGTGCACAGGGTGCCGGTCGTCATCTGCGCCACCAGGGTTCGCGCCCGTTCGGCGTGGGTCGGCGTCGGGACGTTCACGTCGTAGAGCGGTTGTGGCGCGTCACCAGACGGCCGGGCATGGGCGTCGTTGGTCGTGTCTTTGGTCATGGTCACAGCAACACGCGGAGCACGTACTTCCCCACCGTCAGCAACACCGCCATCAGACCGCTGAAGACGATGAGGACCTGCCGGTGCCTCAGTGGCCCAGGCGTCGTGGGGACGCAGGCCATCGTTCCAGATGGTGCGGTGGCGCCCTCGACGGTGCCACTCACGACGACCGGATGAATGCGACCGGCTTCTTCTCCATCAGCTCCGCGTAGAAATCGTTCCCCTTGTCGTCGATGACGATGAAGGCCGGAAAATCCTCGACGCGAATTTTCCAGATCGCCTCCATCCCCTGCTCCGGATACTCGTGTACCTTGACGTGCTTGATACTGTGGTCCGCCAGCCGGGCGGCCGGGCCGCCGATCGAACCCAGATAGAACCCTCCGTGCTTGCCGCACGCCTCGCGCACCTGACGCGATCGGTTGCCCTTGGCCAGCATCACCAGACTGCCGCCATGGCGCTGGAACAGGTCGACGTAGGAATCCATCCGCCCCGCAGTCGTCGGTCCGAACGACCCGGACGCCCGCCCCTCCGGCTTCTTGGCTGGGCCGGCGTAGTAGACCATGTGGTCTTTGAAGTACTGTGGCAGGTCCTCGCCCCGATCGAGCCGCTCCTTCAGCTTTGCGTGTGCGATGTCGCGGGCCACGATCATCGGCCCGCTCAGCGACAGCCGGGTCGCGACCGGATACTTGCTCAGCTCGGCCAGGATCTGGGTCATCGGCCGGTTGAGGTCGATGCGCACTACCTCGTCGTCGAGATCGTCGGGCGTGACGTCCGGTAAATACTGCGCCGGGTTTTCTTCGAGCTGTTCGAGAAACACCCCCTCGCGCGTGATCCGGGCAAGCGCCTGTCGGTCGGCCGAACAAGACACGCCCAGCCCCACCGGGCAGGACGCGCCATGCCGCGGCAACCGGATCACACGGACGTCGTGGGCGAAATACTTGCCACCGAACTGCGCCCCGATCCCGATGTGCTGGGCGATCTCGAAGATCTGCTGTTCGAGCCCGACGTCGCGAAATGCGCGCCCGTGCTCGTTCCCGGTCCGGGGCAGGTGGTCCAGATAGTGGGTGCTCGCCAGCTTGACCGTCTTGAGCGTGAACTCGGCCGACGGCCCGCCGATGACCAGCGCTAGATGATAGGGCGGGCAGGCAGAGGTACCGATCGACCGCAGCTGCTCCTCGGCGAAGGCGAGTAGTGACGCGGGGTTCAGCAGCGCCTTGGTCTCCTGATAGAGAAACGACTTGTTGGCCGACCCGCCGCCCTTGGCGATGAACAGCAGCTCGTACTCGTTACCCGGCTCCGCGTAGATCTCGATCTGCGCCGGCAGGTTCGACCCGGTGTTCTGTTCGGTGAACATATCGAGCGGCGCCATCTGCGAGTACCGCAGGTTCCGCTGGTCGTAGGCGTCGTAGATGCCGTGCGAGAGCGCGACCGCGTCGTCGCCACCGGTGAGGACGTTTTCTCCCTTGTGGCCGATGACGATCGCCGTGCCGGTGTCCTGACAGCCCGGCAACACCCGGCCGGCGGCGATGTTCGCGTTGCGCAGGAGCTCGAGCGCGACGAACTTGTCGTTGTGCGAGGCCTCCAGGTCGTCGAAGATGGAGCGCAGCTGCGCCAGATGCGAGGACCGCAGCAGATGCGAGATGTCGTCGAACGCGGCATGGGCCACCTGCCGGAGCACATCGGGGTCCACCTTGAGTAGCTCGCGGCCGTCGACCGAGACGGTGGTCACGCCATCGACCCTCAGCTGGCGATAGGGCGTGTCGTCCGCCCCCAGTTCGAACAAGGGCTGGTAGTGAAAGTCAGTCATGGTCGATCTCATCCCTTGGCGACGTTCACCGTCTGGATCTCGGTGAAACCAAGCAATCCCCAGGGACCGTTCTCGACCCCGATGCCGGACCACTTGGCGCCGCCGAACGGCGCATGTGGCAGCACGTTCAGGTGCTGGTTGACCCACACCGTGCCACACTCGAGCCGGCGTGCCACCTCTTCCGCCCTGGCGGTGTCGCTCGACCAGACCGACCCGCCCAGACCGAAGTGGGTCGCGTTGGCGCGCTCGATAGCGTCGTCGAGCTCCGTGTAGGGTACTACCGGCAGCACCGGTCCGAACTGCTCTTCGTCGACGAGGCGTACGCCATCATGGAGATCAGCGACGATGGTGGGTGCGTAGAAGTAGCCACCCTCACCCAGACACTGCCCCCCCGTCACCAGTCTGGCGCCGGCCTGCCTGGCATCCTCCACCAGCTCCTGCACCCGCTCGAACTGGGGCCGGTTATTGATCGGCCCGAGCTGGCTGTCCGTGTCGAGGCCGTTGCCAACCTTCACGCCCCGGGCTATCGCGGCCAGGTGCTCGAGTATCGGCTCGTAGAGCGGTTCCGGCACGTAGACGCGCTTGATTGCACTGCAGACCTGCCCGCAGTTCTCGAATGCGCCCCAAAATAGTCGCTTGGCGGTCCTCGCGACATCGACGTCGGTCAGCACGATGGCCGGATCGTTGCCCCCAAGCTCCAGCGTCACCCGTTTTAGGTCAGACGCGGCAGCCGCTGCCACGCGCTTTCCGGTGGCGACCGACCCGGTGAACGAGATTTTTCGGACCGCCGGGTGAGACGTCATCCAGGCCCCGAGTTCGTCGCCGCCAGACACCACGTTGAGCACGCCCGCGGGCAGCACGTGCCGGAGGATCTCGCCCAGCCGCAACGTCGCCAGCGGGGTGAACGGCGACGGTTTGAGCACGATCGTGTTCCCGGCCAGCAGCGCCGGGGCGATCTTCCAGACTGCCAGTGACACTGGATAGTTCCAGGGGGTGATGGCCGCCACCACGCCGTGCGGTCGGCGGTGTACCTCGACGCGCACACGCTCGTTGTCGAGCGCGACCGCCACCGGGATTTCGAGCGTGGCGGTGTATCTGAACCACTTCACCGCACTTGCGATCTCCCCTGACGCCCTAACGAGCGGCTTTCCCTGCTCCCGGGTCAGGAGCAGCGCGAGCTCTTCCGCATGCGGTGTGATCGCGTCGGCGCAGGTGTCCAGCAGCTGCCGGCGCCCGATCGTGTCACGGCGCCAGTCCTTGAATGCGTCGGCCGCAGCCTGCATGGCGGCGTCGAGTTGCGCGCGGGTGCATTCCGGCGCTTGATCGCAGACATCACCGGTGGCGGGGTTGATCACGCCGAACGTCGCCAAAGTCGCCGCCGGGGCGCCATTGATCGTCATGGTTGGGGACGCGGTTTCCGGCGTGGGCATGATGAGGGTCCCTACGGCGGCGACTGGCCAGTGAAGCCCAGTATAATCTGCCCTTGCGGAGCGTGGCTGCCCAGCGCTGGGCGTTCGGCAGCCTGTCATGAATATCTATTCGTGGATCGTGCTGGTCGCGCTGCTCGGAGAGTTCACGCTCTCGGTGGTGACGAGCCTTTTGAACATCCGGGCGATGGGTCCGGACGTCCCGGACGAGTTCCGCTCGGTCTACGACGACCGGACCTACGCGCGTTCGCAGGAGTACACCCGGACGCACACGCGGTTCAGGTTGGTCCATGGCGCGTACAGTTTGGCCGCACTGCTGCTGTTCTGGCAACTGGGTGGGTTCGGCTGGCTCGACCGGATCTGCCGTGCGCTCGGGCCGGGACCGGTGTCGACCGGTCTCCTGTTCATCGGCGCCCTCGCGGCCGGCTCGACCGCGCTCGGCCTGCCGTTCCGCATCTATTCCACCTTCGTTATCGAGGAACGATTCGGATTCAACCGTACGACCCCGCGCACGTTCGTCCTCGATCTGCTCAAGGGGCTCGCCCTGGGGGCCGTGCTCGGTGGGTCGCTGCTCGCTCTGGTTCTGTTCTTCTTCGAGTGGGCGGGGCCGCTGGCGTGGCTCTGGTGCTGGGGCGCTGCCACCGCCTTCATGCTGGCGGCCCAGTTTGTGGCACCCACCTGGATCATGCCGCTCTTCAACAGCTTCAGCCCGCTCGATAGCGGCGCGCTCAAGGATGCGTTGATCGCCTATGCGCGGTCAGTCCGGTTTCCAGTCGATGGCATCTTCGTGGTCGACGGCTCACGACGGTCGGCGAAGGCCAATGCCTTCTTCACGGGCTTTGGCAGACGCAAGCGGATCGCGCTGTTCGACACGCTGGTCGAGAAACAGACGACCCCAGAGTTGGTCGCTGTCGTCGCGCATGAAGTGGGCCACCATAAGCGCCGGCACGTCCTGAAGGACCTCGTGCTACGGTTTGCCCACACCGGGGCGATGTTCTGGCTGCTGTCACTGTTTCTCGATCACCCGGGGCTCTTCGAGGCCTTCGACGTGCCGGCGCCGTCGATCCACGCGGGGCTGGTGTTCTTCGGCCTGCTGTTCACTCCGATCGAGCTCGTCCTGTCGGTCCTGGTGAACCTGTTCTCGCGCCGATATGAGTTCGAGGCTGACGCGTTCGCCGCCAGCACAACCGGCAGCGCGGAGCCTCTCGTCACCGCGCTGAAGAAGCTGTCGGCCGACAGTTTGTCGAACCTCACCCCTCACCCCTTGCAGGTGTTCCTACACCATTCCCACCCCCCAGTGCTGGAACGGATCGCCGCGCTTCGGGCACTGCAGGCACGAGGGGGAGGGGTCTGAAGGTCCTGCTATGCCGCGGCCGGTCAAGCCCTTTCATCAGTGGACGTCGCGAGGGTACGCTTACCGTCCGTCGGATCCGGACACCTGACATACACTGTGAGTATGGTGTCCCCCGTCAGGCCCATCCTGGTGTGTCTGCTCGTCGCCGGTCTGGCCGTCCTGAGCGCCGGGGCGACCCTGCACGCCCATCCGATGGAGGGGACCAACGCCGGGTTCGTCCAGTCTGTGGACGGGCCGGCACTAGGCCCGTTTCTGTATCTGGGCGCGAAGCACATGGTCACTGGCTACGACCACCTGCTCTTCCTGGTCGGGGTCATCTTCTTCCTCTACCGGCTCAAAGACATCGTCCTCTATGTCAGCCTCTTTACTCTCGGTCACAGTCTGACGCTCCTGTTTGGTGTGCTGGGCGACTGGAGCGTGAACGCCTACGTCATCGACGCCATCATTGGGTTGTCCGTCGTCTACAAGGGATTCGAAAACATCGACGGCTTCGAGCGGGTCTTCAACGTCAAGCCCAACACGAAAGTCGCGGTCCTGGTGTTCGGCTTGTTTCATGGGCTCGGGCTGGCCACGAAGCTGCAGGAGTTCATGGTGTCGGAAAACGGACTCGTCGCCAACATCCTCAGCTTTAACGCAGGAGTCGAGATTGGCCAGTTCCTCGCGTTGGCGGTGGTGCTGGCGTTGCTGGGCGTTTGGCGGACCCGCCCGAGCTTCCTAACGCACAGTTTCGTGACCAACACGGTGCTGATGGTCGGCGGGTTCCTACTGGCCGGCATCCAGGTCGTCGGCTTCGTCCTCTTCTCCTGACGCCATGAGCGACCCGCCCACGCTTCCCTCTCGCCGGAAGGTGTTCATCGCGGTCGTGGTCGCGCTGCTGACCGCCACGGCGCTGTTGTTCGGCGTGATCCTGCCGGCCGAGTACGGGGTTGACCCGCTGGGCACCGGCGAACTGCTTGGACTGCTGGCGTTGGGACAGGCTCGGCCGATCGTCTCCGAGGAGGGCGAGTATCGGGTCGACCAGGTCGAGCTCCCGTTGTACCCAGGGGAGTGGGTGGAGTACTTCTACCGGCTCGAGGAAGGCGGCAGCATGCTATTTACTTGGGCGGCAACCGGCCCGGTCAGCTACAACTTCCACGCCGCGCCGGACGGCGCACCGGCCGGCTACGCCGAAAGCTTCGACGGGCAGGAGAGCGAGCAAGGACACGGTACCTACACGGCGCCGTTCTCCGGTATTCACGGCTGGTACTGGGAGAACGTTGGTGCCGGAGAGACCACGATCACGCTGACGACGGCCGGGTTCTACACCAGCGCCGAGGAGGGCCGCGCCCGCGCCAACGGGTACAAGGACCTCACCGACATTCGTGGGAACCTGATTCCCAGCCTTCCGTAGCCATCTCTGGAACATCCGGGTCCGCGGCTACCGTGCTATCGGTCGGTTTGACGGCTACCTCGCCGGCCGCTGCTGTTCCCGGAGCGCGCGGAACTCGCTGGTCGTGCTCCACTCAGGCCACTGGTCGGTCGCGGCCAGCTGCGAACCCATTTGATACATGAACGTCAGATCCTCGATCGCGCCGGACAGATCCCAGTCTGGTTTTACCTCATCGGACACCGCGTGGTAGTCGTTGGCGGTATACTCCTCCCGCTTCTGGATACCGTAGCCGGGCGGTCTGTCCAGGTAGTCCACCCCGGGTTCGGCATAGAAAGCTGGGATCCCAGCTTTTGCGAACGAAAAATGGTCGGATCGGTAGTAGAACCCCTTCTCCGGCTCCGGATCCGGGTTGAGCACGCGGCCGAGCGTGTCGGCGATCTGGCTGGCCACCTCATCCAGTCCGGACTGTCCCATCCCGACGATTGTCAGATCGCTGGTGCGGCCCCACTGGTTCAAGACGTCCATGTTCAGCGCCCCTACCGTCTGCGCGGTGGGATACAGGGGGTGCTCGGCGTAGTAGCGCGAACCGAGGAGCCCCTGCTCCTCGGCCGTCACCGCCAGAAAGAGCACCGACCGCCGGTGCGGCTCCCCCTCGGTGAAGGCGCGCGCCAGCTCGATCAGGCCGGCGGTGCCGGTCGCATTGTCGGCGGCGCCATTGTAGATCTGATCACCGGTCAGGCTCTCGTCCCTGCCGAGGTGATCCCAGTGCGCCATGTAGATGACCACCTCGTCCGGGGCGCTGGCGCCCGAGAGCTTTGCGACGACGTTCTGCGAATCAATTGTGCGCAAAGTGTTGCGCACCTGCGTGCGCCCGGTCACTCCGAGCTCGACCGGTCGGAAGTCGCCGCTCGCTGCCCGGGCTTTCTCGGCCTCGAAGTCGAGCCCGGCCATCGCAAATAATGACGCCGCGGCGTCCCGCTGGATCCAGCCCTCGATCGTCGCCCGCCCCATGTTGCGGTCGTCAGACACCAGGTCGAACGACTCGCCATACGGGCTGCTCCCCACCACCTCCCAGGGGTAACCGGCGGGCTCGGTCTCGTGGATCACGAGCGCCCCTGCGGCGCCCCTCACGGCGGCGATCTCGTGCTTGTAGGTCCAGCGGCCGTAGTAGGTCATGGCCGGTCCGCCGAAGAGATCGTCGCTTGGCGGGTCGTTGACGAGAAACAGGAGAATCTTGCCGCTGACGTCCAGGTCCTTGAAGTCGTCCCACCCGTATTCCGGCGCGACCGCGCCATACCCGACAAAGACGAACTCGGCGTCGACCTCGACCTGGTCCACGACCCGCTTCGTGTATGCCATGTAGTCGGCTCCAGGCTCCAGTGTTCGGATGTCGCCGCCGAGGCTGACGGTCATCGTGTCGCCCGGGGCCGGGGTGATGCCGACCAGCGGCACCTTCTGCACCCAGGTGCGGTCCGGGTTCCCAGGCTCGAGCCCGAGCGCGCTAAACTGCTCGGTCAGATACTCGACGGTTCGGGTTTCGCCGTCCGATCCGGGCGCACGTCCTTCGAACTCGTCAGACGCGAGGCGTGCGACTGCCGACCGTAGCGTGTCGGTGCTGATCCCGGCGGCGACGGCTGGCGGCGCAGCGATGCCGTTGGTGCCAGCGGGTACGTTCTGACAGCCCCCTATCACGAGCAGACTGCAAACCATGACGATCGTGCGCACCATGATCTCCTCGTTACCCCACCTGCCACAGTAAAAAGCTGACCGTATCGACCATCTCCTCGATCTGCTGTGAGACCGCCTAGTCGCCAGAGTGCCCGGCGGCGGTGGCACCCGGCGAACCGCCCGCCGGCGGGCCGACCTGCCGTCTCGCTCGGTGGTCACAAACTTTCCGCCGATCTTGGTGCAACGCGGGATGTCACCACGGGCTCCTAAGCGAGCACACGGTTCAACCACCGTCCGATCTCCTGCACTTCCTCGAGACAGATCTGGTGGGCTATCGCATACTCGCGCCACTCGACGCCATAACCGGCCGCGCGCAGCAACTCGGCGCTGCCGTGCCCGAGCTGATACGGCACCACGTCGTCTTGCCGTCCGTGCACCTGCAAGATCTCGACCTGAAGGTTCGCTGCGCTCGCCTCCGCCGGCAGGGACTCGTGCAGTGGAAGATACCCCGACAGCGCCAGGATGCCGCCCAGCGGCGCGGTGTGTCGCAGTCCTGTGAATAACGCCATCGCTGCTCCCTGGGAAAAACCGCCCAGGATGATTCGTGACGACGGAATGCCGCGCTCGATCTCGCGCGTAATCAGGTCTTCGATGGATGCCCCGGACCGGCGGATGCCAGCCTCATCCTGGCCACGTGCGTCGAGCTCGACGATGTCATACCAGGCGCGCATCTGCATCCCCATATTTAGCGTGACGGGGATGACTGGAGCATGCGGAAACACGTACCGGAGGGCCAGGTCCGGTGAAACCCCGAGCTGCGGCGGCAACGAGGCGAAGTCGTGCCCGTCGGCGCCGAGACCGTGCATCCAGATCATGGACGCCTGCGCCGGCCGGTCCGGTTCCTGTTCGACCGTTTCGAGTAGCTGTTTCGTGGCAGTCACGTGCGGGTCGGGTCGACGGACATTCACCGCGCGGCCGGCGGGAGGTGCCAGGCAACGATAACGTGCGGCGCCGCTATCTGGTTCACGTCTGTTGCCAGCCTTCCACTAATGGGTCATCGCATGCAGAATGAAGTTGATCCCGATGGCGTAGGAGGCCACCGAGAAGCGATAGAAGAACTCATAGTCCTCCCCCTCACGCTCCCAGCCGTCGGCAATGTCGGTGTTGTGGGTCATCAGCACCATGAGGCGGCCGTGCTCGTCGTAGATGCCTCGCACGTGGACCTCGTCGCTCTGAGGACCCCGCTCGGAGGTGGTTCGTCCACCCATCCGCCGGAAGTGCTGGATCGACGGAATCTGGGGCACTTCCGCGATGTCGAACATCCCGTGATGCATGGGGTCTGAGAGCGGGATGTCGACGATGGGGTACTGACCTCGAGGCAACACGTTGCCGATTTCGCCAGCCCACTGCTCCCAGGCGAACGGACCCCAGAAGTCGTCGACCCACAAGAATCCACCCTTGCGCAGGTAGATGCCCAGGTGCTCCGTCTCCTCCGGGCTGAACCAGGCAGTGCCGACGTCCGACATGAACAGAAACGGATAGTCGAAGAGCGCCGGGTCGGTCAGCTGGACCACGACGTGGTCCGGCTGGTCGTAGCCGTCGAGCCCGACCGGCGCGCGCGTTAGCTCCGATAGCCTGATCGTGAAGTTGATGTCGGCGTCCGGGTAATCGGTGTGCCAGCCCTGGCCGCCCTGTTCCCGATGCGTGCTTTGATACAGCGCGCGTGTGAACGTGAACAGACGATGGGTCGGTTTCGCTTCCGGAAAGCGTGGAGGCATTCTGGACCAGCCCCACCGCTGCGCCGAGGAGGCGGTCGCCCCGCCAAGCAACACCGCCAGGACGGCGCAGCCAAGAACCCGCTTCGTGACCTGCCGGCTGGACCGCGTGCCGTGCGGGCGGGGAGCCCTAGTTGGGGCGACACCGGGCGCTCGGGTCAGCGGGGTCATACGCCGCCAGCCTGCCCCCTGGTCGCCCCTTGCCCACTTCTCACTACGCTTCGGAATCCACATCTAGCAGCTCGTGGTGAAACCCCGCGTCGCACCCGGGCGCCTGGTACGCAACGCGCACGGCCAGTACTAGGCGCGACGAGGAAGCGTTCCAACCGGTAGCCTACCGAGAAGCACGCAGACCGGCTGGATGCAACGTCCGTCGAGCGCAGTAGGCCACCGGAAATAGAAACGCGGCAGGAACTTCCGCCGCGTTTCATCAATCGATGCCGTCGAACCGGGAGTCCTACTGCTGCTGGGCCAGCGACTTGAAGTACTCCTCGATGAGATCGCGGAACCCGGAGGGCACCTCGTCGTTCCCGGCCAGGAACAGCTCCTCGCTGTCGCCGTCCACCTCGCGCCGCAGGCGATACTCGAACCGCTTCAGTCCTTCGATTACGAAGGTCTGCAGCCGCGCGATCTCATCGACGTCCTGATACGCTCGCGGGTCGTCAAGGGCCCGCATCGCCTGGATGATATCGCTCAGGTCGCCCACCTCACCAAGGTTTTCGGCGCGCAGCAACCGCTGCAACTCCTGCGCCTCCACGCCGCGCTCACGGAATTCGCGCTGCCACTGCCGGACGTCCCTCGGGTCGAATACACCGGGTCGGCGGTTCCCTGCCCTGTCCCCGCCTATCGTGCCGCCGAAGGAGTCCCCGCCACCCCGCTGACCCTGGCCCTGCTGCCCTTGGCCCTGCTGCCCGTCCTGGCCCTGCTGCCCGTCCTGGCCCTGCTGCCCGTCCTGGCCCTGCTGCCCGTCCTGGCCTTGCTGGTCCTGATTGGCCGCCTGCTGGTCACCCTGCTGGATCCGTTGCTCGAGGGACTCGAGCCCGCGCATCAGGTCGCGCGTGCGGTCCAGCGCCTGTTCGAGCCCGGTGCCCTTGGAGTTGCCCACCGCTTCGGCGGCCTCGGCCAGTCGACCCTGGAGGTCGGCGATGTCGCCGCCGATCTCCTCCTCGAACTGTCGAGCATACTCCGGCGACCTGGCCCGGACGAGGCCACGAGAATACCGGATCTTTTCCTTGAGCTTGCTCTCGCGGATGCCGTTGGCCGCGTCCTGCAATGCGCGCGAGGCGTCACGCTCATCGCGACGGAACTCAGCCGACGTCGAGTCGAGTTCCCGCTCGAGGTCGGCCACGTTCGCCTCCATCTCTTCCTTCCGTTCCCTCACCCGGTTGATGCGGTCGACGCGTTCCTCTTCTGGAAAGTTGCCAAGATCGGCGACTTGGTCAGCGACGCCCGCTTCTTCGTCGGCCAGTTCCTGCGCCCGACGCTGTGCATCCTCGATGTCACGCGCGAGGCGGCTGCTCTGCTCGCCCTGCAGCCCGCGTTCCACTTCGCGCAGTCGGTCGAGCGCCGCGCCTGCCTCGGCGAAACCCTGGTCGTCGGCGTTGGCGGCCGCCCGTCGCATCGCATCGGCGGCCTCCTGCAGCCGCCGCGCCGCCTGCATCATATCTGGCGACTGCTGCTCTCGCGCCAACCGCTCGAGTCGTCGAGCCGCTTCCTCGGCCTCTTCGGCCAGCGCACGTTGCGCCGCGCCGCCGCCGGCCTGTGCCGTCTGCCCGCCACGGGCCCGGCGCCGCTGCCGCTCAGCCTCCTGCTCCTGCCGACGCGACAGCTCCCGAAGACGCTCCATCAGCTCGTCGATCTGATTGTCGGTGGTCTGCTGCTCGCCGCGCTGCACCGTCTCATACTGGTTTTGGAGCTTGTCGAGCTCGAGTTCGAACAGGTCGGCCAGGTCTTGCGCGGAGTTCTGTCCTCCGCCCCCACCACCACCGCCCCCGCTCTGCTGCTGCACGCGCACCTCGTCGTAGGCCTCCTCGGCCCGCTGCAGGTGTCGCAAGGCACGCTGCTCGGCTGGCAGCGCCGCATCGACGTCCTGTTCCTGCAGTGCGTTTTCCGCCGCTGCCATCTCGGTCGCCGCATGGGGGAGGACCTCAAGAATCGACCGGAACGCCGGGTCGGCCGGCATGACCCGGCTGTTCATCCGGCGCAACAGCGTCTCCACCTGCTCGCGCAGCCGGCCCTGAGCCAGCGTCAGGAACACGAGATTCTCGCGATACTCCTCCTCGCTAAAGGTGTTGCGGTCGCGGATGACGTTGAACGTCGCGGAGATAATCTGTCGTTGCGCCTCCGACAGTGCGCGGGCAT
>Ga0310121_10000544_pt1 | contig 41096 bp, 38 predicted proteins | sample CB27_Tmax_986_MG_FD_203504 | JGI IMG/M metagenome (GOLD analysis project Ga0310121, IMG submission 203504) | Marine microbial communities from Western Arctic Ocean, Canada - CB27_Tmax_986 | ecosystem: Environmental > Aquatic > Marine > Oceanic | place: Canada: Western Arctic Ocean | collected...
CCATAGGTTCGACGACTAGTGGATCACGCTTTTCGAGTTCGTCAGTGGCGTACCGGAAGCCGACCTCGAGGGCACCCATATTCAGCGTAACTGCCTTTTGCTTCCGGCCGAATTGCTTCTTCAGCGCAATTTCCATCTGAGACATTTCGATCTGAAGCAACTTCGCGAGCACACCGTCGTAGATCATGTTCCGCACGAGCCGTCTAAGTTTGGCGTCGCGACAAATGTCTGCGACCAATTTATCGAACGGCACAGGGTAAAAAATCAGATCGTCGCGTAGACTGCTCAACTGCAGCGGCTCGTCGTACACCACCGCGGCCCCTGGCTCCAGAGACAACACATCCTCGCGTGCGGTCTCTGGGTTCATCGCAACCATGAGATCAACACGCTTCTTCGCCGCGATATAACCATCCTTGTTGGCCCGGATGGTAAACCACGTCGGAAGCCCAGCGATATTGGACGGAAACAGATTTTTCCCGGATACCGGCACACCCGTCTGGAAAATCGAGCGCAACAGCACAAGGTTTGCGGTCTGACTGCCCGAGCCGTTGACCGTGGCAACCCGGATGCTGAAATCGTTAACCAGTCGGTGAGGGTGAGAAGGAGTAAGCCTTGCGATCTCTTTAACCGCTACGTCAGGAACAGCCATGTATGGCCTCGTAATTAATCAAGGAAACAACCGTGGAGTCTAGCATGCTCGTGTGTCACGGGCACTGTGGAAGCAATGAAGATCTTTTCAGGATGAAAACAAACGCCACTGTCAGCTTACGAGAGGGTGCCAAGGCTTGCCACCACCGCCGACCCGATGTCGGCAGGACTACTGACCACCGTGACCCCTGCGGTCGCGAGTGCTTGCATCTTCTCCGCAGCCGTGCCTTTCCCGCCGGCGATGATCGCTCCCGCATGCCCCATGCGGCGTCCTGGTGGAGCGGTCTGCCCCGCAACAAAACCGACCACGGGCTTCGAAAACCCTTCAGCTATGAATGCAGCCGCCTCTTCCTCGGCCGTCCCACCGATTTCCCCAATTAGCACCACAGCCTCCGTGGCAGGGTCGGCTTGGAACAGCTGGAGGGCATCAACGAAACTGGTCCCGATGAGCGGGTCACCACCGATGCCGATGCATGTGGTCTGTCCGAGCGACAATAAAGTCAGCTGATGAATCGCCTCATACGTCAGTGTGCCACTTTTTGACACGATCCCGACGCGTCCCTCGCGACAGATGTGCCCAGGAATGATTCCAGCCTTAGCCTTCCCAGGAGAAATAATCCCTGGACAGTTGGGTCCAACCAGCCGCGTATGGCCTCCCTCAAGGAACCGTATCACTGCCAGCATATCGATTGTCGGAATCCCCTCGGTGATACACACCACCAGATCGATTCCAGCATCAGCGGCCTCCATGACCGCATCGGCCGCGACGGGAGGCGGGACGAACACAACCGACGCGTTGGCGCCAGTCTCGCGGACCGCCTCAACGACGGTATTGAAGACCGGCCAACTTTCATGGGTCAACCCGCCTTTGCCCGGCGTAACGCCACCGACTACCCTAGTACCAAATTCCACCGCCTGTTTAGCGTGAAAGGTGCCTTCACGACCGGTCAGGCCCTGGACGAGCAGACGCGTATCTTGATCAATTAGTACGGACACGAAGGTTTCTCTTGAGGTGTCGGTCGCAGTTCGTAAATCCCCGGCACGGAAGACCGCCCTCTCATACCGCTAGCGCGACCACGCGCTCGGCCGCCTCTCCCATCGTGTCCGCGGTCGTGAAATTGAGCCCACTGTCGCGAAGCATCTGCTTTCCGGCCTCGACGTTGGTTCCCTCCATTCGAATAACAATCGGGACCTTGACGTCCAGCTCGTTGACAGCTTCAATGACACCCTCCGCCAACACATCACACCGGAGAATGCCACCAAAGATATTGATAAGGACGGCCTTAACGTTGGCATCGGCCATCAGAATCCGAAACGCATTTTGAATCTGGTCAGCATTGGCCCCGCCTCCGACGTCAAGAAAGTTGGCCGGGTTCCCCCCCGCTAGCTTGATGATGTCCATGGTTGCCATAGCCAGACCTGCACCATTAACCATGCATCCCACGCTACCATCCAGACGGATGTAGTTCAGCGAGTGTTTGGATGCTTCGATCTCTAAATCCTCTTCTTCTGCCAGGTCCCGGAGTTCCACGAGCTCTGGATGCCGAAACAATGAGGAATCGTCCAAGCTCACCTTGGCGTCGAGCGCCAACACATCACCCGACGTGGTCACCACGAGTGGATTGATTTCGACGAGCGAGGCGTCGGTCTCACGAAACATCCGATACACGGCCCGCATCACACGAACCGCTTGCGTCATCGCCCGGCCGTTTAGACCCAGACCGAACGCTAATCGACGCGCTTGAAAGGCCGCCAACTCGTTGTCGCTTTCGATCGACTCGCGCAGAATAAGCTCGGGCGTGTCCGCCGCAACCTCCTCGATGTCCATGCCCCCGGCTGAACTCGCCATCATGACAGGCCGAGCAAGCGCACGGTCTATCAAAAGTCCCAAATACAGCTCGCGGTCTATCGCCAGCTGCTCCTCAACCAACACCCTGGAAACCAGCCGACCCTCGGGTCCCGTCTGAGGTGTAACCAACATGCTTCCTATTAGCGAATTTGCGGCTTGTTCAGCAGTCTCGACGTCGTTCACGACCTTGATTCCGCCACCCTTGCCTCGACCACCCGCGTGAATCTGTGCCTTGACAACGACCTTGCCGCCAAGGCGCTGTGCAATCGCGCGCGCCTCGGCCGGTGTCGTGGCCACGTCCCCTTGCGGGACAGAGACTGCAAACTTAGCAAAGATAGCCTTTGCCTGATATTCGTGAATTTTCACCGCATACCAACCGTGATCTAAACGCTGATGAGCTGCACGAGCTCCTGGACCGCGTCGGCCGATTTAGTCAGCGCCGCCTGTTCGTCACCGGTCAGGGTGATCTGAATAATCTCCTCAATGCCACCGGCGCCCAGCTTGACCGGAACACCGACGAAGAGATCGGACACCCCGTACTCCCCTTGAAGGAATGCGGCACAGGGAAGAATTTTTTTCTTGTCCTTGAGTATCGCTTCGACCATCTCCACTACTGCCGACCCCGGCGCATAGTAGGCACTCCCGCTTCCAAGGAGTTTAACGATCTCGGCTCCCCCTGCCGCCGTGCGAGCCACAATAGCTTGAACGGTGGCGGTATCTAATAATTCAGTGATCGGAATCCCCGCTACGGTTGAATAGCGTGGTAGCGGAACCATTGTGTCGCCGTGTCCTCCAAGGACGAACGCGTGGGTATTTTCAACGGACACATTGAGCTCTTGCGCAATGAACGTGCGCATGCGCGCGGAGTCGAGCACCCCCGCCATGCCAATCACCCGCTCACGGGGAAAGCCGCTTACCCGGTAAACGACTTGACACATTGCATCAAGCGGGTTCGTTACCGGCACGATAATGCACTCCGGCGAGTACTTGACCACCTGTTCCGTAACGCTCTTGATGATCGCGTAATTCTTCTGGAGGAGATCGTCCCGACTCATGCCCGGCTTCCGCGCGAGGCCCGCGGTCACTACAACGATGTCGGATTCTGCGGTGTCGACATAGTCAGTTGTCCCTAAAACCCTGGCATCGGATCCCTCCACCGGGCACGCCTCAAGCATGTCCAGTGCCTTGCCCTCGGGGATCCCCTCCAGGATGTCCAGAATGACAACGTCGGCCAGTTCCTTATCGGCAATGCTGCGCGCGACCGTCGCGCCAACGTTACCCGATCCGATCACCGAAACTTTACGATTCATAACTTTCAAACTCCCTCCACGCCGCGCGCGACGTCGCCTTCTTTCGTCGAGAAAACACTCAGTGTGCTTGGCGTGATCGACAGAGTGCACATAAGTCAGATTTTAGGTCACGTCCCCGTGGCACGTTGCAAACTCCTCAACAGAATGTGTGGAAAACCTTGTGGAAAAATGTCTCGTTACTCAAGGTCGAACCGCTCCAACCGGACCGATCTAGCGATTTGCACCATCGTGGTGCGAGCAAGGTCACGGATGTAAAGGTTGGACGAAAAACCGAGCCATTATACTGTACCGGTTGCGCTACGCGTGGGCAGGTTGTGAGTGAGGCTTCAACTCTCACAGACTGACCCCCCGCAACCGCATAAACCGCAAGGATAGATACTCACGACGACTCTTATGAAGATTGTCATCGCAGACCCTCTAGCGGACTCAGCTGCGGCGTTGCTCCGCGACCAAGGTTGGACTGTCGATGCGCGTGCCGGTCGTGCACTCGAGGAGCTTCTAACCGATATCGCTGACGCCGATGGTCTGATTGTCAGAAGTGCAACCAAGGTAACCAAACAGGTCATCGAGGCGGCACCTCGACTCCGTATCATTGGACGTGCAGGCACCGGGGTCGACAACGTCGACCTCACCGCAGCCGACGAGCGGGGCATTCTCGTCGTCAACGCGCCCGGCGCAAACAGCATCAGCGTCGCTGAACATACCTGCGCACTAATGTTGGTCCTGTCTCGTTCGGTGGCGATCGCCGACGCTCAGATGAAGCAGGGCCGCTGGGAAAAAAAGTCACTTCAGGGAACCGAACTGCGAGGGAAGACGCTCGGGATCGTCGGACTGGGACGTATCGGACGAGAGGTAGCACACCGCGCGCTGGCCTTCGAGATGACAATCATCGCCCATGACCCATTTATCTCGAGCCAGCTCGCCGAAGACCTCAACGTAGAGCTGCTGTCGCTCGATGATCTCTGTTCACGTGCCGACTTCATTACCCTGCATGTCCCGTCGAGCACCGGCACGACTCCACTGCTCGACCGCAAGCGCCTCGCTCGGTGCAAACCGGGTGTGCGGATTATCAATACCGCACGTGGTAACTTAATCGACGAAACTGCCCTGGCTGAGGCCATCGCATCAAAACAAGTAGCAGGCGCGGCTCTTGACGTGTTCCAGGTGGAGCCACCCGACACTGCTCTCACCGGACTGCCGCAGGTTGTAGCGACACCTCACATCGCGGCGTCCACAAAGGAAGCGCAGGAAATAGTGGGAGCCGAGACGGCTAGCTGTGTCCGTGACTTCCTCCGATCCGGTATCGTGCGCAACGCGGTCAACTTTCCGGCCATTCCACCAGAGGAATCCAAGCGGCTACAGCCCTATATCACCCTGGCTGAGCGGCTCGGAAGTCTTCTCGGCCAGCTCACAGAGGACCGCATCGAAGGCGTTGCCGTCAGGTACTATGGCGAGCTTTCAGGAAAGACCCACGACATGCTGGTCAGAGCGGTACTAGTAGGTCTGTTCCGACAAGTCCTCTCGTCGACCGTAACACTGGTCAACGCGCGCTCGATCGCTCAGCAGCGTGGGATCGAGGTGACCGAATCTCAGAGTTCACGTGCTAGAGACTTCACCAGTTTGATCTCAGTCAAGTTCCACACGGATGCTGGCGAACGGTGGGCTGAGGGCGCCGTGTTCGCTCCCAATGAACCGCGTCTGGTTCTTCTGGATGGAGTCGCAATTGAATCAACACTCGACGGTCCGATGATCGTCATCCAAAACAATGACCAACCCGGAGTCATCGGCGAGGTCGGTACGATTCTGGGACACCACGGCGTGAACATTGCTACGTTCGCTCTCGGACGGAGCACCACCGGAGCTGTGGGCGTAGTCAACGTCGAGGACACTAGAAACGACGGTGGCCTTCGCGACAACGTAGTCGAGGAAATCCAGCAAATTCCGGCCGTGTTAGGCGCCCGGCTCGTTCGCATCTAACGCGCCAGGTCGGTCACACCTCCACGTGGTCGCCACATGGTCGTAACTCACCGTGTGGTAGTATTCGCTGTGCACCCCGTGACACCTCAGGGGACCACAACACGCTCTCCAGGCACGGCTGTCGTCGTTATCCCTGCGCGATACGAATCGACACGACTACCGGGTAAACCGCTGGCCAACATCGCCGGTCATCCGATGATTGAGCACGTCTATCGACGTGCTTCGAGGGCGACGCGAGCCGCATCAGTTCTCGTGGCCACCGATAGTGAGCGGGTTCGAGACGCAGTGTTGGCTTTCGGTGGCGACGCCCAACTGACCGAGCGAGGTCATCGGAATGGAACGGAACGAGTTGCGGAAGTTGCGCGCGACCTGACGTGCGACCTGGTCGTCAATGTGCAGGGTGACGAGCCTCTTGTGGACCCACTCGCCATAGACTTGGCTCTTAGCCCGTTCGCGAACGATCCGACCTTGTGCATGTCGACGCTGAGAACTCCAATGCTCAGTCTCGACGACCTCCACGATCTCAATGTGGTCAAAGTCGTCGTCGATCGTGACGACTTTGCACTCTATTTTTCTCGCGCGCCGATACCGCATACGGATGCCCCGGCCGGAAATGATCACCCGGGGGAGAGGGCAACCGGCCCATCTAAGCACGTCGGTCTCTACGTCTACCGGCGTGATTTCCTGCTACGTTTCGTCGAACTCGAACCGACTCCGCTCGAGTGCGCAGAAAATCTTGAGCAACTCCGAGCCCTGGAGCACGGGTATCGAATCAAGGTCCTTACGACCTCACATGACTCCATCGGTGTCGATACCCCATCCGACCTTGAGCGGATTCGACGAATCATGATTACCGGAGGGTCTTTATGAATCAACGAACGTCTGACCAGGCCGACCCCGTCAAATACATCTTCGTGACGGGTGGCGTCGTCTCCTCGCTCGGAAAGGGGCTAGCGGCCGCATCAATCGGCTGCCTGCTTGAAGGCCATGGATATCGGGTGACGCTTCAAAAACTCGACCCATACGTCAACGTCGACCCGGGCACGATGAGCCCCTATCAACACGGCGAGGTCTACGTAACGGAAGATGGGGCCGAAACCGACCTGGATCTAGGGCACTATGAACGCTTCACAAACACGGTCACCAGCCACAACCACAACTGGACGAGCGGCAAGATTTATTCGTCGGTGATTCATAAGGAGCGCCGCGGCGACTATCTCGGACGAACCGTACAGGTGATTCCTCACATCACGAACGAGATCAAGGACGGAATCAGGTCGGTGAGCAAGGATGTGGATATCGTCCTAGTCGAGATTGGCGGGACTGTCGGTGATATCGAAAGTCAGCCGTACCTGGAGGCCATCCGCCAGTTCCGCCGCGATGTCGGACGAAAGAACACCCTCTATGTCCATCTTACGCTGGTGCCGTTCATCCGCACGGCTGGCGAACTCAAGACGAAACCGACCCAGCACAGCGTTCGGGACCTGCGGTCGATCGGTATTCAGCCCGACATCTTGCTGTGCCGCACCGATCGGTTTCTCCCTCGCGAGATTCGCCAAAAGATTGCTCTTTTCTGCGACGTCGACGAAGAAGCGGTCATCACCGCTAAAGACGTTGACAACATTTACGAGGTCCCGCTCGTGTTGCGGACTGAAGGACTCGACGCCATCGTGCTCAAAGGCCTCCACCTCCCCTCTGATACCCAATGCGACATCCGACAGTGGGAAGAACTGGCCAACATCATCCGGCACCCCAAGGACGAGTTCACTGTGCACGTTGTCGGCAAATATGTTGGCTATGAGGATTCTTACAAGAGCCTCACCGAGGCGCTGTATCACGGTGGCTTCAATCAGCGCGTCAAAGTCAATATCAAGTGGGTGGAAGCCGAAGCGTTAGAGCTTGAGGGCGCCGAGAGTCTTCTCGAGAACGCTGACGGCATTCTCGTCCCTGGCGGGTTCGGAGACCGTGGCAGCCGAGGAATGATGCACGCGGCACGGATTGCACGCGAGCGCCAGATCCCGTATTTCGGTATCTGCTACGGCTTTCAGTGGGCGGCTGTCGAATTTGCTCGTCATGTGTGCGGCCTTGAGGATGCCGATTCAACCGAGTGCCGTGAGAACGCCCTTCACAAGGTGATCTACAAACTTCGGGACCTGCTCGGCGTGGACGACCTCGGCGGTACCATGCGACTCGGAAGCTATCCTTGTCAGCTTAAGTCTGGATCGCTGGCACATCGCATCTATGGCGAAACACTGATCCACGAAAGACACCGCCACCGGTACGAGTTCAACCGTAAATACGAGGAGCCGTTGACCAAGTCTGGCCTCCGGGTGTCAGGCCATTCGCCGGACGGAAAGTTTGTTGAAGTGCTCGAGCTCGCTAATCACCCCTGGTTTGTCGCAGTACAGTTTCACCCTGAATTTCAGTCTGCACCGCTCCGCCCGCATCCTCTGTTCTCCGACTTCATCAAGGCGGTTCATCGTCATTCCATGTCGGCGACCAGGGAAGTCCAGCCCGTGGTCGACTAAGACAGGTGGCACGGCCTGGCGTGACACCGCCGGGTGAGGTCCCGGTATCGCCAGCTACTGTCTATAATGAGGCTGTGAACCAGGTAGCCGTCGGTGACGTAACGCTCGGCGACGGACAGCCGCTGGCTCTAATCGCGGGACCCTGTGTCATCGAAAGCGAGTCCCATACCCTCGACACCGCCTTCATGCTCCGCGAGATTGTCGACCGCGTCGGTATCCCGCTGATCTTTAAGGCCTCATTCGACAAAGCGAATCGCACGTCGATCGCGTCGTTTCGTGGCCCGGGTCTGAAGGAAGGCCTCCGCGTGCTCGGGCGAGTGAAGCGGGAGGTTGGAGTACCAATCTTGACCGACATTCATGAAGCGCATCAGGCCACGCGGGTCGCCGATGTCGCGGATGTTATCCAGATTCCGGCGTTTCTCTCCCGCCAAACAGACTTGCTGGTGGCGGCGGCCGCGACCGGGCGCGTCGTGAACGTCAAAAAGGGACAGTTCTTGGCCCCGCCGGATATGCAGCACATCATCAAGAAAATCACCTCGACTGGACATGAAAAAATCGTCGTCACCGAGCGTGGGACCAGCTTTGGATACAACAATCTCGTCGTGGACATGCGGGCATTTCCGGTGCTGCGAGCCATGGGATTCCCCGTTGTCTTTGACGTGACACACAGTGTGCAACTACCGGGTGGCGGTAACGGGGTAAGCAGCGGCCAGGCTGAATACATCCCAACGCTCGCCTCGGCCGGCGTCGCGGCTGGAATCGACGCGCTCTTCATGGAAGTACACCAAGCGCCGAACCTGGCGAGGAGTGACGGAGCCAACGCACTCGCCCTCGACCGACTCGAACCCTTACTGCGACGTGTCGTCGCTCTTGCTCAGCTCCGGCCTCGACAAGCCAACTTTCTCGACTCCGAGTAAATCGTGCCAGCCATGAGTGACTTATCGGACACTGAAATAATTCTGAAACGTGCGCAAGCCGTACTTCAGATTGAGGCCGAGGCGATCCGTGTATTGAGTGACCGCCTCGACGGCCAGTTCATTGCCGCGCTCGAATTGTTGGCGACCTGTAGCGGTCGAGTGATTGTGACCGGTATGGGTAAGTCTGGAATCATCGCTCGAAAGATCGCCGCCACTCTATCCAGCACCGGGACCGCGGCTTACTTTCTACACCCGGCCGAGGCTGTCCATGGTGACCTGGGTGTGATTCAGCGCGACGATCTGCTGGTGGCGCTCTCGCAGAGCGGTGAGACACCAGAGATCTTGCGACTTCTCGAGACACTCAAACGGCTCGGCTCCCAGCTCATCGCCATCACCGGGACACCGTCAAGTTCGTTAGGTCAGTCGGCCGATGTGACACTGGACTGCCACGTTGATACCGAAGCATGCCCGATGAATCTCGTGCCAACGGCCAGCACGACCGCTGCGCTGGCTCTCGGTGACGCGCTGGCCATGACCCTTCTCGTGAAGAAAGGGTTCCGCGAAGAAGACTTTGCTAATCTGCACCCAGGTGGTCATCTCGGCAAGCGCCTGCTCCGCGTGTCACGGCTGATGCACACCGGTGACAAGCTTCCCATCGTGGGCCCGTCGGCGCCATTCCCAGAGGTCGTCGCCATGATCTCTTCCAGACACCTTGGAATGACGTGCGTTATACGCCCGGACGGAAGCCTGGCCGGTGTCATCACCGACGGCGACCTGCGACGAAGACTTTCTGACCCGACCGCGCTGATTAGACAAACAGCTGCGACTCTCATGACGAACTCGCCTCACACGATTACGGAATCGATGTTAGCAGCTGAGGCATTAAATTTAATGGAAACCAAACGTGTCACGTCCTTGGTTGTGGTCGACGACGGCCGCATTCGAGGAGTCGTGCACCTCCACGATCTCTGGCGCACTGAACTGTTCTAGAGAATCACGGTCATGACCAGCACTTTCGTTTTCCTTTTTCCGCTCTTGGCACTACTGATTGGTCTGGCCGCCGGAAAAGCGTGGGAGCGGTACAAGCTGCAGGACGGTCGATGGATCGATCGCCGACGGGCGCGGGAGTCGCCCCACTATATCCTCGGACTCAACTTCCTCGTTTCGAATCAACTCGATCTCGCAATCGAGGAACTGACGAAGGCCGCGGGCCTTGACGCTGACGCGCTTGAAATCCATCTCATCCTGGGCAACCTCTATCGTGAGAAGGGGCAGGTCAGTAAAGCGATCCAGGTCCACCAGAGCTTGCTCCAGCGCCCACGTCTCACGAAGTTGGAACATGCTTACGTCTTGCTCTGTCTCGGTCTTGATTTTAAGCGCGGCGGGTTCGTCGACCGAGCCTTTGAAGCCTTCTCTGAAGTCGTCAAGCTCGACTCCGGAAACCATTACGCCCTTCTAAACCTTGAGAAACTTCACGAAGAACAGCATCAATGGCGTGAAGCCCAATTACTCCGCCAGCGGCTAGCGGAAGCGACAATGGACAACGAGGGACCGCAAAACCAGGCAATCCTGGCCTTCCTCGAGAACGAGCTCGGTCTGCAGGCTATGCGCGGCGATGCCCTCGATCAGGCGGTGCGGCACTTCGAGACCGCGGTCGACCTCGACCGCCAGACGGTCCCAGCGTATCTCAATCTTGGCGATGTCCACCTTAAACGGGGTCATACCCAAGCGGCCATCGATACCTGGCAGGAGATATTAAAGGTCGCACCGGAACGCGCCTACCTTGCCTTTGGTCGGCTGGAAACAGCATTCACCGCCAGGGGTCTGGTGTCGCGCTTTCTCGACCTTTGTCGTCGCCTGATTGAAGCAAATGCTCAGGACTGGCGCGCTCGCCTCGCACTTGGTCAATATCACGCCGCACACGGCGAACCAACCCGTGGTCTTGATCTCTTGTTCGAGTCACTGGTCCACAACCCGCACGCTCTCGCGATCCACCAAGCGATCTGGCGAACATTGATGGCCCTCGACTTCGATCCCGCTTTGGTGCGGCGATACGTCGAAGTGACCCACGACGCTGTCTTTTATCTTGACCCCCACGTCTGTATGCGGTGTCGGTATCGAAGCACTGAACTCTTGTGGCAATGTCCCCAGTGCCATGAATGGAACACATTCGTAGAAGAGCGAATTGCCCCAGCGAAAGACAGCGAGGAGACCCCAGCGTGAGCATTCAGGTTCTCTGCCCCAGGAACTCGTGACTGTCCTCCGGGTTGCCCTTACCGGCGGTATCGCCACCGGCAAGTCGTCGGTCCTGGCCCGCTTTACCTTTCTCGATGTACCAACTATCGATGCCGATACGATCTCCCACCATGTGACGCGAGCGAGTCAACCAGCGTCGGCCGACATCCGCCAGCGATTCGGAGACGAAGTCTTTCGCCCCGATGGTGGACTCGACCGAAAGAGGCTGGGTGCGCGAGTGTTCAACAACTCGGAGGAACGAAAAACTCTTGAGGCGATCGTTCATCCTCGCGTGCGAACCGCGATCGACCGGTGGTTTTCGAAAGTCGAAGCTGATGGGCAGGCTTTGTTTGCGGTCGCCGCCATCCCTCTCCTTTTTGAAACTGGCCGACAAGGAGACTTTGACCACGTCGTGGTAACTACCTGTCCGCCGAGTCTCCAGCTTGAGCGGTTGACAGCCCGTGATCACATCAGCGAGACCGAGGCGCGTCAACGAATCACCGCGCAGCTCCCAGCCGAGGACAAAGTGGCCGCCGCCGACTTCGTGATTCACACCGATGTGAGCGAGGCAAACACAGAGCACCAGGTAGACGAAATCGTGCGAGCATTGGGTCAAAAGTCAGGGATCCACGGGCAACGGTCATTGGTTTAAAAGAGCGGCGGCGGGACGCCTATCGCGGGCGACACATGGTCGGGGCGTCCACTTCCGGGGTCAAAAACCGCTAGCACCTCACCAAACTCAGGGCTCACCGCGCGCTAGCCGCGCTTCGGCGGCACCGACCGTGTTCGACATCAGCATGGCGATCGTGAGGGGGCCCACACCGCCCGGCACTGGGGTGAGCGCCCCTGCCACGAATTCGACCTCCGGGTGAACGTCTCCGGTGACCACGGATCCTCGTTTCTCGAACGCGGCCATCTTCTTCGAGCCACGACCGAATAGCGCCTCGACCTGGGCTTGATCGTTCAGGCGGTTCATCCCGACGTCAACCACCGTCGCTCCCGGCTTGATAAAGTCTCGGGTGACAAACGCGGCCCTGCCAAGCGCTGCCACAAGAATGTCGGCTGACGCAGCCACCTCCGATAGATGGACCGTTCTGGAATGACAGATGGTCACGGTGGCGTTCCGGTGAAGCAGCAGCATAGCCATCGGCTTGCCGACAATGTCGCTTCGACCGATCACGACGGCTCGCGCTCCACCGATCTCGATTTCACTTCGGTCGAGGAGTTCAATAACTCCAGACGGTGTGCATGGCGCCAGCGACGACCTCTTCTGAACCAGGCGTCCGACGTTGCCAGGATTGAACCCATCGACATCTTTCGTTGGGTCGATGGCATCGAAGACCTGCTGCTCGGCATCCCGGCCCATTCTGTCTGGTAACGGCGACTGGACGAGGATGGCGTCGTGCCGGTCACTCCTGTTGAACGTGTGAACAATAGATAACGCGTCGTCTATCGATGCGGTGTCATCAAGGCGGCACAGATCGGTGGCCATTCCCAGCGCCTCACCACTCTTGATTTTGTTCCGGACGTAGATTTCAGAACCCGGATCATGACCCACCAATAGGATTCCGAGCGTCGGCGGACGGCCAACTGTTTGCGTAAACCTGTCAATGCGCGAACGGAGGCTCTCTCGAATCTCCGAGGCCACCTTCGTGCCGTCCAGGCGCCGCGCGGTTGATACTTTAGGAATAAGCGTCTCGGACGAATCTTCGGTCACCGTAACTCCGGTTATCATTATTTCAGGTTTTGGCCGAGTTTAAGTAGAATGCCGACTATTCCTCCTGTCACGTGACGCTAAGCCCCACCGCATGCGTGGGTTGGCACTGCCGGTGAGGCGACCGATCAGACAGGCACTATGGCAGCTGACCGTGGCACGTGGGGAACCCGCACCGGATTCATTCTGGCCGCGGCAGGCTCGGCCGTCGGACTTGGGAATATCTGGGGATTTCCAACTCAGGTTGGTCAAGGTGGCGGTGCAGCGTTCGTCCTAGTGTATCTCCTCTGTGTCCTGCTGATTTGCTTTCCCATCTTAGTGGGCGAGCTGTCGATTGGGCGGCACGCTCAGCAGTCCCCGGTCGGATCGTTCGCACTAATCCGTCCAGGAACTCGCTGGTGGTTAGTCGGGGCTCTCGGGGTTATGACCGGTGCCGGTATTCTCTCCTTTTACAGTGTGATAGCCGGGTGGACAGTCGCCTATGTTTGGTTCGCGCTAACCGGTCAGCTTGCCGGTGACCAACAGGCAATCGGAAATTTCTTCGCCGAGTTTACCGCGAACGCATCAGCTTCCATCAGCTTAACGCTCCTGTTCCTCGGAGTTACCGCGGCCGTGCTTCTGGGTGGTGTCCGGGCCGGTATTGAGCGCGTCACCAAAGCGCTTATGCCGGCGCTCGTTGCGCTGCTGCTGCTACTGGCGGGCCGGGCCGCGACACTTCCGGGTGCAGCGGAGGGTCTGACCTACTACCTTAAACCCGATCTGTCACGCCTGCTGGACCCATCACTCTACAGCTCAGCCTTGGGCCAAGCATTCTTCTCGTTGAGCCTCGGAATGGGATGTATGGTCACCTACGGCAGTTACCTGGGTAAACGAGAAGGGATCGCCAGTGCCGCGGCATGGGTCGTCCTCCTCGATACGTCGGTCGCCTTGCTGGCAGGTTTCATCATCTTTCCGTCCGGATTCTCGATCCCAGGATTCGACCCTAGCAGCAGCGGACCCGGACTAATCTTTACCGTGCTCCCGAGACTGTTCTCGACACTGCCCGGCGGTCAGCTGTTCGGTGCGGCGTTTTTTCTTCTGCTTACGATGGCCGCGTTGACGTCGACGATCTCGTTACTGGAGGTCCCCGTCTCACACTTTGTCGATAGCTGCGGCTGGAACCGCAGGCGAGCGGTGCTCTTCGTCACACTTGCGGTTCTGATGCTCTCGATCCCATCCGCGCTTGCCACGGGTGCGGTACCGCTCTTTTCGAATCTACCGGGGATAAACCTCGACTTTCTGACACTCATGTCTACCGTCTGGAATGACTTCGCGTTGCCGGTTGGAGGATTACTTACTGCAATTTTTGTCGGGCGAGTTTGGGGAATCGACGGAGTTCTGGAAGAACTCCTCGCGCACCATGCCTGGTTCCCGGCCCCCGGTCTCTGGGCTTTTCTGATCCGGTGGATCTGCCCACTAGGAATCCTAGCGATCATCGTCCCGGCCGTGCTGTCCATCTTCTCGTAACTGAGCCTCCGTGGACAAACTGACCCAACAGATCCAGGCCATCGACAGCTTCGTGTGGCAACCCTTCGCGATGCCGCTCGTACTCGTCATCGTCGGGGGCTTAGTGACTCTGGCAACTGGTGCGGTACAGATTCGTCGCTTTCCGCTCGCTGTGCGGCACGTGGCCGCGTGTGCGTTCCGCAAAACGACCAATGCAGAGGGCACCATCACCCCGTTTCAGGCTTTGTCAACCGCCCTCGCTTCGACTGTCGGTAACGGCAACATCGGAGGGGTAGCCACGGCGATCCTGATCGGCGGGCCCGGTGCGATCGCATGGATGTGGGTCTGTGCGTCCGTTGGAATGGCCACAAAATATGCCGAAGCTGTCCTCGGTGTGCACTTTCGAGTGATGCGCGAGACAGGCGAATTAGCCAGTGGCCCCATGTACTACATCGCACGGGGCATTCCGCTCGCTGGGATCGGCCGCCCCCTTTCCTATCTGTTCGCCTTCTTTGGTGCGTCTACGGCACTACTAGGCACCGGGAACATGGCGCAATCCAACACGGTTGCTCGGACGTTTCTTGAGGCCGCCCGGACGGTTGGCGGAGTGGAACTCCCGGCATGGATTCCTGGACTACTCATTACCGCAGCGGTTGGGTCGGTCCTGCTCGGTGGAATTCGTCGGATTGCCGTAGTGGCAGAGCGCTTAGTGCCAAGTATGATCGTTCTGTACTTCGCCACGACTCTCACTTATCTGGTACTACATCTCGGTGAGGTCCCGCGCGTCTTCATGCTCGTCGTCGGCAGTGCGCTCAGCCCGTCGGCCGCCGTGGGCGGCTTCGTCGGCGCGTCGTTATCGCAGGTGATCGCCGCCGGAGTGAGCCGCGGCGTCCTGTCGAACGAAGCCGGTCTCGGAAGCGCGCCGATCGCCCACGGTATCGCGCAGGTTCATCACCCGTGCGAGCAAGGCTTGGTCGGCGTCTTTGAAGTCTTCGTCGACACGATCGTCGTCTGTTCCTTGACCGCGTTTGTGATTCTAACCTCCGGCCTCTGGACTGACCCGGCCTATCAAAACGCGAGCGGCGATCTGACCGCCGCAGCCCTTTCAACATCGTTTCCTTTCGCCTCTCTCGTTGTCGCGATGTGTTCATTTCTGTTCGGGTTCTCTACCCTCATCGGGTGGTCGTACTACGGTGAGAAGTGCGTCGAATTTATGGCGGGATCGCGCGCGGTTGTCCCCTACCGCATCGTATTCACACTCTTGATTCTGGTCGGAGCCGTCGTTTCCGTCGAACTTGTCTGGGCGTTGGGCACGCTCCTCAACGGCTTTATGGCGTTTCCCAATCTCGTGGGGATTTTGTTCCTTGTCGGAACGATCCGACGCTTAACCCACGACTATTTCGAGGGTGACGCCCTCAAGACGCGCACGTAGTCGGCAACGCGACGGGTCGGATCGTTGCTGCTGAGTAAGTCGGAGACCACGGCAACGCCGGCCGCACCGGCCGACATGATTGACTCGACACAGTCGAGGGTTATGCCCCCGATAGCGATAACCGGTCGTTCGGGCAGCAGACGTGAGGCATACGTCACCAGGTCGAGCCCCACCGCCGCGTAACCGGTGTCCTTTGTGGCGGTCCTATAGACCGGCCCCACCGCCACGTAGTCAACAGCCGTGGTCGTTGACCTGTCAAGCTGACTGCGAGTATGGGTTGATAGCCCCAGCACCATGTCGGCCGGCACGATTTCCCTGACCAGTTCCGGGCCTAGATCCTGTTGGCCAAGGTGTACACCCGCCGCGCCGGCCATGGCAGCAATGTCGGCGCGGTCGTTCACTATTAGCTGCGCCCCGACGTCCGTGGCATCCTTGATGATCTCGTCACACCATTCCAGGTACTCTCCGCTCGCCACCTCAGGCGCCCGAATCTGCAAGACCAGGGCTCCACCGGCCAAATAAGCTCTTGCCAGATCACAAACTCGCCATCCATGCTGGGTCGCGGTACGGTGGTCAACGATCGCGTAAAGCCCGGACAGACTCATACACCACTAAAACGGTCCATAAATGCGGTGTTCAGTCGGCCCGCAATGAAATCAGGATCCTCAAGAATGCGGCGCTGCAGCGGCACGGTCGTTTCAATGCCTTCAATTACAGTCATCTCTAGCGCGCGCTGCATCCGAGCGATTGCTTCGCTGCGGTCACGTCCGTGGGCGATCAACTTCATGATGAGTGAATCGTAGTACGGAGTGATCGTGCTGTCGGTGTGAGCCGCCGTGTCGATACGAATCCCCGGACCGCCCGGCATGCTGAAGACCCGAACGATGCCAGGGCTGGGTCGACCTGTGTGGGATGACTCGGCGTTGATACGACACTCGATCGCATGTCCACTCATTGAGACATCGTTCTGTCGAAACGAGAGAGACTCACCCGACGCGACCCGGATCTGTTCCTTGACGATATCGACGCCAGTCACCATTTCGGTAACGGGGTGCTCAACCTGAAGACGCGTGTTCACTTCCAGAAAGTAAAACCGCTCGCGCTCGTCCATCAGAAACTCAAACGTCCCTGCGTTCTGATAGCCGACAGCCCGTGCAGCATCAACCACCAGGCGCCCGAGTTTCCGCCGTTGGCGGTCAGTTAACACGACGGACGGGGCTTCCTCGACAAGTTTCTGATGCCGGCGTTGGATCGAGCACTCACGCTCGCCGAGATGTAGCACCTGACCATGGCTGTCGGCCAGTACCTGAAATTCGATATGCCGAGGAGCCTTGATATATTTCTCAAGGTATAACGTGCCATCACCAAACGCCGCTGTCGCCTCGCGCTGGGCCGTCGTCCATGCCTGCTCGACCTCCGTGGCGTCGCGAACAATCCTCATGCCCTTGCCGCCACCACCAGCCGATGCCTTGATAATCAGCGGAAACCCAAGCTTACGCGATGCTTTCAACGCCGCCGACAACGTCTCCGGTGGGTCGGCAGTGCCGGCGAGTATCGGGAGCCCAGCCCGTTTCATCGCGTGCCGAGCCCGCGCTTTGTCTCCAAGTAAGCGGAGTGCTTCGAGGGGGGGACCGATGAACGTTATCCCACACGCCTCGGCCGCCTCGGCCAGATATGGACTTTCCGACAAAAATCCGTAGCCTGGGTGAATCGCTTCCGAACCGGTCACTTGTGCCGCTGTGATAATCGCCGGGACATTAAGATAGCTCTGCAGCGGCTGGGCCGGACCAATGCATACCTCTTCATCCGCAAAACGCACATGTAAGGCGTGCTCGTCGGCTTCGGAATAAACGGCAACCGTACGAATGCCGAGCTCACGACAGGCATAAATAACCCGAAGCGCGATTTCACCGCGGTTCGCGACCAAAATCTTGCTGAGCATGGTTGAAACGAGGTGAGAGTTCTAGGCGGACTTGATCGCAAACAGCGGCTCACCATACTGCACCGGCTGACCGTTCTCGACGAAGATATCCACGATCTCACCCCTAACTTCCGCATCGATCTCATTCATCAGCTTCATCGCCTCGATAAGGCATAGCACCTGGCCCCGCTGAACCGACGAGCCCACATCGACGAACGGCTCAGCATCTGGATCAGGCGCTCTGAAGAAGGTGCCCACGATCGGCGACTTGACAACTACAACGCCCTCATCGTCCATCGTCCCCGGTGAATCAATCGATTCTGTTCCCGGGACAGGTGTGACCGAGACCGGCTCATTCATCTCCACGGCGACGTCGGGAGAACGGAATGCCTTGCGAAGGCGCACACGGCGACCCTCCTGCTCGAGCTCAAACTCCTCGAGTCCGTGCGCGTCCATCAACTCCACCATCCGTTCGATATCGTCGAAATCATTCATTAGTACGTCGACCTAACCCCTAACCTCCGTGTCAGTTCCCCACCCGTACAGTCAATTCTGATTTCACCACGTGGTCAAGTCTCGTGAACCGTTGGTGAGGAGCTCGCAGCCATCCTCGGTCACGACCACATCGTCTTCAATCCGCACCCCGCCGACACCCGGCAAATAGACTCCCGGTTCTATCGTGAATACCATGCCGGGCCTGAGAATGGCTCCGGTCCCGGGCTGCCCAGACTGCCCGACGCGCGGGGCTTCATGGATTTCGAGACCAAGCCCGTGGCCAGTTCCATGGCCGAACGTCTCAGCTAACTCATAACGCGCCAGCGTTGAGCGTGCCGCAGCATCAACCTCGCTTGCCACAACACCTGGGCACACAGTTGCAATCGCCGCCTGCTGGGCTTCACAAACCGCTGCGTGCACCCTCGATACTTCTTCGTCAACCGGATCGATGCAGACCGTCCGCGAGAGATCGACGCAGTATCCGTCGTACACACCTCCGAAGTCCAGAAGTACCAGGTCACCGGCCTCGAGGGCCCGTTCTGACGGGTGAGCATGGGGCAACGCGCTGTTCGGCCCAGACGCCACGATTGTTGGAAACGCCCGATCCTCGAACCCGTGCGTTACCAGTGTGAGATCTATTTCAGCCGCGATTTCACGCTCACGACCTCCAATTCGAACCAATTTCAAAATCGGGGAAACCGCCTCCGAAATAAGCTGACCCGCGGCCCTAAATGATGCCAGCTCCTGCTCATCCTTAACGATACGACCGGCCTCAACCAGACCCTCGACCGGCACGAGTGTCACCTCGGTGCCCTGCAGGCTATCGTTGAGCCAGTTCCACTGCCGCAAACTCATCGACTCCGATTCCACGCCGACACGGCGATGACCCGATCGACCGAGAAGAATACGAATGGTTTCTTCGTACGACTGATTCACCCGCACAAGCTGGAGGCCGTCCGGCGCCCACGCCGACGAGACCAGAGTAGCAGCGACCGTCGAGTACCTCGAATCGATGACGAGATGTACGCGGTCGGGGGCCACAAGCACGCTTCCAGCGCTCGCACGTAACCCCGTGAGGTACGCGATATTCGGAAGATGTGTCACCAGTAAGGCATCGAGAGCATGCTCAGCCAGTCGCCCACACAGTGCGTGATGTCGGACTGTCAGTTGGTTTGGCACATTATTACTTGCGGCGTTACCTTGATCAGGTGTGAAATAGTCCGACCGTGGCCGATGCGTTGGCCGCAGTGAGCCGTTCCTCGAAGGCGTTGTCAACGGCGGTGCCGCTGCGGCGCCACTTCACCACCTTACCCCCACGCGATCCGAGGCCGAAGCCGGTCCCGACCAACGATCTATTCCTCATTCTGTACCCCTGAATACGGCCATTTCTTTGTCCTGCCAGCGGGTCGATTGCCCGGCACGGTAAATCTCGATCTTTTCCCTAGTTCAAGTATCGGTCAAAGACTCTTCCCCGGTCAGGGCTATGGCCACGATGAACAATTCAATTCAGAGCCTTCCGGTGCTACCAGAAATGTGAAACTGAGCAGAGTAAATATGTCTCAGGTCAAGCAGCTCGTCACGGCCTGGGTTTCTTGACAGCCTTTCTAATTCTCTGTTACCTTTTTGTTTACGGCGTTCGCCGCAGGTGTGGCAATGCGTCACGTTCACCAATATGGCAACGTTCGTACCATCGCAAACAGATATCAGTCGAAGCTGGCACGTCATCGATGCGGAGTCGCGTGTTCTGGGTCGAATAGCAAGCGAAGCGGCCAAGTTACTTCAGGGTAAACACAAATCCCGCTACACGCCATTCCTTGACCTCGGCGACCACGTCATCATTGTGAACGCCGAGCGAATTCGGCTGACCGGTCGCAAGGAAGATCAGAAGCTTTACCGGCACCACAGTGGATATCCGGGTGGCCTTCGGGAGGATCGTGCCAGGAACGTGCGCCAGCGTCAGCCGGTTCGGATCGTCGAGCGCGCGGTGCGTGGCATGTTGCCAAAGACCAAACTTGGTAGCGCCATGTATCGAAAACTTAACGTCTACGCAGGACCTGACCATCCACACGTAGCTCAGCAGCCGACCAATTACGAGGTGCCCTAAGCGTGGCAATGGAAGTAACCCCACCAGAAATAGCAGCATCCTCGCAGCCCTTCTACGGAACGGGCCGACGGAAGTCGTCGACGGCCCGAGTATTCATGAGGTTAGGCACTGGAACCATCACTGTCGACCAGAAGCCACTGGATGCTCGCTTTCCCACCGCAGCGATCCGAAAGCGAATTATCGAACCACTCGAACTGACCGAAGCCCTCGACAAGGTCGATATCTTCGCGACGACGTCTGGTGGCGGCTTCGCCGGCCAGGCAGGCGCGATGCGTTTGGGTATCGCCCGGGCGTTGTTGCGCTTTGACCCAGAGCTTCGTTCGCAGCTCAAGAAAGCCGGCTTCCTAACTCGTGATGCGCGGATCAAGGAACGAAAGAAGTACGGCCTGGCAGGTGCGCGGAAAAAATTCCAGTTTAGCAAGCGGTAGTGTCCCAGCTGAATGGAGGTAGTTTGACGCCGATTTCGATGGAAAATTTACTGGAGGCCGGAGCACATTTCGGTCATCAGACAAAACGCTGGAACCCGAAGATGAAACCATATATTTTCGGTCAGCGAAACGGGATCTACGTCATCGACCTTGGGAAAACCTCAAAGCTCTTTAAGGAAGCCGAAGACTTCGTGTCACGTCTGGCCGAGAATGGTCAGACACTCCTTTTCGTCGGCACCAAACGTCAGGCCCAGGACATCGTGCAAGAAGAAGCACAGCGCTGCGGAATGTACTTTGTTAACCACCGCTGGCTCGGTGGTCTTCTGACTAACTTCATGACGATCCAGGGTAGTATCGGCCGCCTTCGAGAGCTTGAGGCAATGGCTGAAGATGGCCGATATGAGGCGCTCTCCAAGAAAGAAATCGCCCGTATCGAGAAGCAGAAGCGGAAGCTGCATCGAAACCTCGATGGCATCCGAAAGATGTCGCGGCTGCCAGCTGCCGTTTTCGTGGTTGACACACGGCGAGAAAAGATTGCCGTTGACGAGGCTCGAAAACTGAAGATCCCTGTAATCGGAATCGTCGACACCAACTGTGACCCGGACGATGTCGACTACATTATTCCTGGGAACGATGACGCTTTGCGCTCAATTCGACTTTTTTTGACCCGCATCGCGGACGCCGTCATTTCCGGGCGGGATATTCGCGAGACCGTAGAGACAGCGAAAAACGGCGAACAAGCCGCCACAGTCGTCGCGCCTTCCGCGCCGGCTTCCGTCTGACGGCCTCAAAAGTCGCACGACTAGAACCGGCAACCTCTCATCCTCGCGGTATATTGCCAGGCACAGCCTCAACCTTTCTTTGCTTAGAGGAACTTCGACACGATGCCAATCAGTGCGACACAAGTCAAAGCGCTCCGCGACATGACGGGAGCCGGTTTCATGGAATGCAAGGCCGCCCTCACCGAAGCTAACGGCGACCTCGACAAAGCGGTGGTCATTCTCCGGACCCGCGGTCAGGCCCAGGCGGCCAAGCGGGCTGGTCGCACAACGACCGAAGGTTTGGTAGGTAGCTATATCCACCCTGGCAGCCAGGTGGGGGTGCTCGTCGAAGTCGACTGCGAGTCCGACTTCGTGGCTCGCACCGACGACTTTCAAATACTGGTCAAAGAAATTGCAATGCATGTCGCCGCGGCAGACCCTCTGTATGTTCGACGCGAAGAGGTTCCAATAGAGGAACTGGACCGTGAACGTGCGATCTACCGTGCGCAGTTTAAGGACTCCGACAAGCCGCCAGCCCTCGTCGACAAGATCGTCGAAGGGAAGCTCAACAGCTACTACGAACAGATTGTTCTGCTTGATCAGCTCTCGATCCGCGACCCGAAGACAACGATCGAGTCCCTCGTAAAGGCAGCTATCGCCAAACTTGGGGAAAACATCACCATATCGAGATTCGCGCGATTCAAGGTAGGCGAGAGAACCGAATAGACTTAGGCTGATGACCCCGCCCAAGTATCAGCGAGTTCTTCTCAAAATCTCTGGCGAAGCCCTCATGGGTTCGCAGTCATTCGGTATCGACTCAGATATCGCCGAGAACATAGCCCACGACATCGCCGAGGTCAGCCAGCTGGGCGTGCAGATCGCCGTGGTTATAGGCGGTGGCAATATCTTCCGCGGCCTGGCCGCAAGCGCCCGTGGGATGGACCGCGTGACGGCGGACTACATGGGCATGCTCGCCACCGTCATCAACGCTCTAGCGCTATCGGACGCGATCGAACGATACGACGTTAGGACTCGCGTCGTTACCGCGATTGAGATGCGCGAAGTCGCCGAGCCTTTTATTCGGCGACGGGTAATTCGGCACCTGGAAAAGGATCGGGTGGTAGTGTTTGGTGCCGGCACCGGCAACCCATACTTTTCCACAGACACGGCTGCTGCGCTCCGGGCAATGGAGATTCGGGCCGAAGTGATCCTAAAAGGGACTAAGGTTGACGGAATCTTCACTGCCGATCCTGTGCTTGATCCAACCGCCACCCGCCTTGATACCGTGTCGCACCTTCAAGTCCTCGAGCAGCAACTCAAAGTCATGGATGCCACCGCCATCTCACTGTGTATGGACAATAAACTCCCGATTGTCGTATTTAATCTGAAAACAGACGGCAATATTCGAAGAGCCGTCCTCGGACAGACGGTCGGCTCAATGGTCACGGTGTGATTTCAACTGTTGCGAGGGAAGCATGGACGTCAGCGGACCCGAAGAAGCGTATACAGAGGCACGAAATCGGATGGAGACCGCCGTCGAACACGTGCGTGTGGAGTTGAGCAGCATCAGGACCGGTCGCGCGTCGGTCGGTATCCTTGATTCAGTCCAGGTTGAGGCCTACGGTTCGAAGCTTCCTCTGAACCAAGTCGCGAGCCTTTCGGTGCCGGAGTCGACCCTCATTGTCGCGAACCCTTTCGATCAATCTCAGATGGGCGCCATTGAGAAAGCGGTCCGCAGCGCCCACCTAGGACTCAATCCAAGCAACGACGGAAAAGTCATCAGGATTCCAGTCCCCCCTCTGACCGATGATCGGCGCAAAGAGCTTTCCCGACTCGTTCACAAGTTTACCGAGGACGGTCGAAACAGCGTTCGCCAGGTCAGACGAGATGTGAACGACACTCTCAAGAAGCTGTACAAAGCCCATAAGCTTGGAGAAGACGAGGAACGCCACGCGCTAGGCGCCGTCCAGGAGATCACCGACGAACATGTCAAGGCAATTGACGGACTTCAGAAAACGAAAGACGAAGAGCTGTTGCAGCGCTGATTAACCTGTTCGCCGGCACCCCGTGATCCTTCGCCTCGAATGCCGGCGACTTGGCCCTACGATTCCGTTATACCAGAGCATCCACATCAACGCCACGCCTTCCCCGTTTTATCCGCATCAGTCTCCGAACGAAACACCCAACCCGCGGGCCGTATGCATCAAGTCGAGATCAAGCGGTACGTGTTTCGTCTTGCCGACGACGTCGGCAAGCGGAACAGCTACAAGATTTGGTGGGCGGTTCGCCACCATCACCCCAAATACGCGACGCTGTATGAGCTCAAACGCCTTTCCGCCGAAGCGTGTGGCCAAGACACGGTCAAAACTCGTGGGAACGCCTCCCCGCTGCAGGTGACCCAGAACGACAGTCCGGGCCTCCTTATTCGTTAGCGCCTCTAGCCCCGCAGCAACCGTCGCGCCGATCCCGCCGAGGCGGTCCAGCCGTCCCTCCGTTCCCTCCTCCTGAATGATCACTGAACCACCTTTCAGAATCGCGCCCTCTGCGACCACCACAATAGTTGATCGACGCCCACGTTGCTCCCTCTCGCTAACGACTTCTGCCACCCGATGCAGGTCAAATTCGACCTCTGGAATAAGAATCGCGTCGGCGCCACCGGCCACGCCGGCATGCAGTGCGATCCACCCGGCATGCCTGCCCATTACCTCTACCACGATCACCCTGGAATGCGCGTGGGCAGTAGTGTGCAGTCTGTCGATCGCCTCTGTCGCGAAGCTGACCGCCGTATCGAAGCCAAACGTGCTATTTGTGCCGACGATGTCATTATCAATCGTCTTTGGCACGCCGACGATCGGCATGCCCAGCCGATGAAACTTGTGGGCAATGCCCAGTGTGCCGTCTCCGCCGACAACAACCAGCGCCTCCAATTCGAGGGCTTTAAACTTGTCGAAACAGTCCTTCGAGAAGTCATTCAGTTGGGACGACCCATCAGCAGGATACGCGAAGGGATTGCCTTGATTCGACGTACCTAGAATTGTCCCACCGATCCGTTCTAGCCCAATCACATCGTCCAACGTCAATGTACGACTGCCCCCGGAACTCATAAGTCCGTTGAAGCTTTCCTCTATGCCGAGACAGGTGCAACCGCAAAATGTCGCCGACCTAACGACAGACCGGATGACAGCATTCAGACCTGGCGCGTCACCGCCTCCCGTCAGTAATCCGATCCGACGTGGAAACCGATCTGATGTCGTGTCGTCTGTTGTGGTATTTGTCATTTCTCAACTGTACAGGTCAATAGTCTGCGAGATAGCACACTGACCGCTGCTTCCGTTCGGAGAAAGAAGCTGGATCGCCTGATGTACAATGAGCCGCTGGTTCCTCTCACCTAAACTGTTTTGGGCCGCTAGCTCAGCTGGGAGAGCGCCGCGTTCGCAACGCGGAGGTCGTGGGTTCGAGTCCCATGCGGTCCACCAGACTTAGTCCTATTGCTTAAGTCCTGCTGTGACGCATTTGTCGCGCCGGAGAACGGCTTCAAGGCTTCCATTTTCTAAGGTTCGGCTGTACGGATCTAAGAAGATACTGAAACTCAGAAAAATAACAGGTTGGCAGGCATGGAATACGTCACATGGCAAGAGTGAACCGATCGCACGCCTTGCTGCCGGTCTCAGGCCATGTCACAGCAACCGGGTTAAACCATTTCTTCAATCCATCTACAGGGTGAAGAGAATCCCGGAGACGGCTAAACAAAATATTCAGGAGTCCCAGCGAAGCAACCGCGTAGAGTTCGAGAGCCAGCCCGGTCCAGCGCTAAAAAAACAGGAGCACGTCTTCTTCGACTTCGCCGATCTCCACGTGCGTGTCGGTTACGTTGGTGACCCGAAACTGGTAGAGTCCGCGCGGTGCCGGCCCACCCAGACGGGCACCGTCAGCGGTCGTGAAGGTGCTGTTATGGCAGGGGCAGATGTAGACAGGGGCCTCGACCCTGCCGATTTCCTCGATCACAAGCGAGTCGAGGTTTTCCGGGTCAGCTACGTAGTCAACCTCACACTGTTCGTGGGGACAAACCCGGCAGACCGCCTTGAACCGTTCGGCGGCATCGTCCCCTTCAGAGACGCGAGTGACCATTCCGCTGATTCGCACTACCTTGCCCGGGTCAGCGGCACTCTCTGGCGCCACCCCCTGCGCTATGAACCGCCGCACGCGCCCAGGTATGGGCATCGAAACCAATGGCACAAGCACAGCACGCGTGAGCGGCAGATAACGCAGCCGATACCGCCTTTGCGCGAGATTCGAGCGTCCCAAGCCAACCAGTGCCAGTACGGTTAGGAAAGCGCGCCGACCCAGCCCCGTCACTATCGACCGTCGCCTCCGGTCGCCCCCTGAACCCAGCGCGCCAGCGTTTGCCATTCAGGCGCATCCTGGCTAATCCAGTGCTTGCCACCGGCATGCCAGTGGCTACCGCCCGCTTCTTCTGCTAAAGGATTTACCAGTAGGGTACTCTCAAGTGGCGCACCCGGAACGACAAGTTGCTGAATACGTTCAAAGTTTCGGCCCGACTGATCTTCGTCATAGCTGTCGATACCAGGTGACAGCGGCTCGAGATACGAGTTCCCTCCACCGCGTGAGTGACAGACCACGCAGCGGGCGTTACCAGGCCGCTTCGCCAGAAGTATCGGTTCGACATTGTCGCGATAGAAGTCGAAATCGAGCGTCGCCACCGTGGTGTTGACCCAACTGGCTAGGGTCTCCCACTCTGGGTCAGTTTGCGACTCCCAGTGTTTGCCTCCCGCGTGCCAATGGCTGCCACCTGCTTCCTCGGTTAACGGGTTCATTAGCAGAACGCTTTCAGTCGGTGCACCCGGAACAACTAGCCGCCGCACCCGCTCGAAGTTGCGCAGCGACTGCTCCTCATCGTAGCTGTCACTCCCTGGTGTTAATGGCTCAAGATACGAGTTGCCACCCCCCCGCGAGTGGCACACAACACAGCGGGCGTTTCCGGCGCGCCGCGCCAGTAAAATCGGTTCAACCGTGTCCCGATATAGGTCGAAGTCGAGAGACTGTGACGGACCAGAACCTGCCTGCGCCGCGGCATCTGGCGCCGAGGTCCAGGACATTATCACTACACAGAGGGCGGTCATAATTAGCCAACAAACGGAACGTGGCATCGTGGCTCTCCCCTACTGACCTACCACAAGGTTGGCTGTAATATTTCGCTTGGGTACCTGCCCGACCTTGATTTTTTTCACCTCACGCCGATTCGCAACGTCGATAACTGACACATAATTGTCGTGGGCATTGGCCACATAGAGGAACTCGCCGTTCGGAGTGAAAGTCAACCAGTCGGGTACCGTTCCCACCTTCACCTCACCCAGATACTCTAGGTCCGGAAGTGAGTAGGCATAAACGGCGCTGTTGATCTTACTAGTAGACCAGATAGACGTGCCGTCAGGCGACACCTTGATGCCATGGGCTGGAGCACCCTGGATTCCATCTCCATTACGCTCCGACTCGGGAATCTCAGGCTGGGTAATCCGTGCAATCTCCTTTCGCGAATCCCAGTCCACCACGGCAAAACCATGATGGTTGGTCACCTGCACGTACATATTCTTGGTCGACCCATCTGGATTGGTGTCAAACGTAAACGGTCGAACACCACACGGGTCACATCGTCCTTCAAAATAGATGGTCCACCGAGTCCTCTCGAACTCCGTATCAATGGCCGTTGCTCCCCCACCACCGGTCGACCCCGCAACCACATATCTACTATCGGGAGTCATAAAGGTGTTATGGACGCCTCGCAGGATACGAATGAACTTCACGTGCTCCTCATTCACCGTATCGATGACGTCCACACCGCCACCAGTGCCCTGGATGGCCACATAGATACGATGTCCATCGTTGTGAATCGCCACGTTGTTGGGCCGACCACTGAGCGGGATCGAATTAGTTATCTTCAGGGTCTTCGCGTCCACAATGTCGAGCATCTCGGTGGATTCATTGGAAAGATACAGCTTGCTCCCATCCGGTGACGCGGCCACACCGTGGATGACCTCTACACCGGTAATCTCCGCGACGATTTCATTAGTCTTCGGATCGATCAGGTGGACGTTGTCACCGGCCGCGTTGGTTTGCACGATCCGGATTTCCTTGGACTGTCCCGCGACTGATGTCGACATCGTCATCAGGACCCCAGTTGTCAGCGCCAACATCAGTGCGCCGACGGGAGCGGCCGATCGAGTCGTCGTTTTCGTCATCGTAATTTCACCCTCTTAAAAGTCTGGCGCTGCCCGCAAAAAGCGGTGACCGCCTCGCACGCCGTACACAGCCGGTATCGGACTCGATCATAGCGTCCTGCGCCAACCATTCGCAACCGGGGGAACTCGTTTTGCTGCCGTGGCTCGTCCTTGAGGCGCGTGAACCGCACCCAGTTCGGCACCTACGCTCAGTCGACTGCGTGGCTTATGCTGACCCAGTGAGTCAATTGCACAGAAACACGAATACTGAAGGGGCACGCGAACGGTTGAGACACAAAGAGAGAACCGTCGGTAATCTGTCGTCCATTAGTCTCTGCTTCCATACGTTTACTTGCTAACTTCTGCCGACCGACGGCAGCGACAGTCCTGCGTGAGCTCATGATTCGAGGCGAAATCGCTGAGCGGACGTCCTTTGTTCTGCAAATTACACACTGACAACCCCACGTTTCAGAAGAGTAAAATATGAGTGCCGCGAAATTCGTCGATATAGCTTTCGCGTGGTCCTTACTCTCGCCACCACCGTGCTTGGCCACATTACCGGTTCTGCGGCACCAGACGTCCGGTACTCGAACTGAAAGATCGCAAGCGCGAATACGACTTCGACCGAACGCACAGATTTCAACACGAAGCGTATACTGGAGACGTCAACAGGTTAGGTTCAACCACTAAGCCATGGACGATCGCACGGGGTCAGTGACGGCAACCTGCATCGTCGCTGATAAACCGTTCGCGTTCATGGCTGCCAGGGGACATCTTGCGTGATGTCCAACACTCGAACACGTAAAGGGAGGTTACACATGAAAGCCAGCAGATGTCTCAGGGTTCTGTTGACGGTAGCAATAATCGTCGCGTTGATCCCGGTAGCGGCCGCTGGCCAGACACGGTCTGCCACGTCCGGTGACTCCACTCCCCCTCTTACAACCTGGGGGGCTCCTGATCTGCAGGGCGTTTGGGACTTCCGTACGATCACACCGATGGAGCGACCTAGTCAATTTGCCGATAAGGAGGTACTAACCGACGAGGAAGCCGCCGGCTTCCAACGAGAGGAAAATCGTCGACTGAATCGTGACTTGATCGACCCCGAGGTGGGTGGCCTCAATTACGCGCCACAGTCTCAGGGCGGTGTCGTACCGTACAACGAGTTTTGGTACGACCGGGGCACGTCGCTTGTCGAAGATAAACGAACGTCGCTAATCGTAAGTCCGCCGAACGGAAGAATTCCACCGTTGACGCCCGAAGCACAGCAGAGAGCAACGGCGAGACGGGAATACCGAAGCGTTCACCCCGCTGATTCATGGGAGGATCGCAGTGTCGGAGACCGCTGCATCGTCGGATTCAACGCGGGTCCCCCCATGGTCCCCAGTGCCTACAACAATAACGTTCAGCTATTCCAGACCGCAGACTACGTGGTGATTCTCAACGAGATGGTTCACAACGCACGCATCGTTTCGTTGGACAGCCGTCCACATGGGACGATCCTCCAGTGGGTCGGCGACTCTCGGGGCCATTGGGAGGGAGATACGCTGGTTGTGGAGACAACTAATCTCAACGACAAATCAGGCTTCAGAGGATCCAGCTCAGCCGTTCGCGTAGTCGAGCGCTTTACGCGGATTAGTCCTGACACTCTCAGTTACGAGTTCACCCTCGATGATCCACAGACCTGGACGTCTCCATGGACCGCCGTGGTTCCGATGACCAAGACAGAGGATCCCATGTTTGAGTACGCTTGCCACGAAGGAAATTACTCCATGGAGGGAATACTCGGTGGGGCCAGGGTCCAAGAACGGGCCAACGGATCCACAACATCGGGAGGACGCTAGGTCCACGCGCTCGACGTTTACCCTTGGACATCAGCAATCACGCGATCCGGGGAGATTGTTCAAAGCCGGGAAGATGAGTCGAGCAGTCTTCAAACCCTAAGCGTCATCGCATCTTTCATCGGCCAACGGCACGAGCACCACCGAGCACGCCTGCGATGCTGTAGTTTCTCTCGTGACACGCGTATTCGTAGATTGTGTCCTGCATCCTCGACAGGGAAAATGCGACCGTCCACGTGAATGCATCATTGACCGTAAATTCGTAGGCCATCGTGTCGGCGTCGATGCGCCGGAAACGCTCGACCATGTTCATGCCTTCGCTTGAACCTCGGAAGCTTCGCTTGCCGCTAAAATTCGTCGTCTCAACGACAAGGTATCTCCCTCCCAATGGCCCCAAGAATCTCCCAGCCAAGAGCGGACGTGCCTCAGGAGATGCGGCCGCCCGTCCAGAGGGGTGATACGCGTGTCGTGGATCATCTCATTTAAGAGCACGACGTATCCCAAAGTCTGGAACGCCTGAACATCATTGTTGTACGCATCCGAAAGCCTCGGTGACGCGTGCTCCATCAGGAGACAGCCGTCCGTCCACGTATAACTCGGCCCGGGGACGTCCGCGCTGATCCTCACGCGCTGGGATGCCGTCGGCAAGCGCCAGGGTGAAAAGGCCGTGTGTAATCGGCCACTATCGGAATCTGGAAAGAACCCTAGGGTGACGTCAGTAACTCAAGATCGATAGCCGACGCCATCACTTCATATCCCGCGTCATTCGGGTGCAGGTGGTCGCCAGGGTCGAATTGAGGCAAAATCTTTGTCGGTTCGTTTGGGTCGCGCAGAACTTCCTCGAAGTCGATGACGGCGTCATACGCTCCACTTGTCCGAATCCACTCATTGAGCGCTTGCCGCTTCTGTTCACCCTCCGATGTCCAGTAGTTGGCTCCTTCGAACGGTGTCAGCGTCGCCCCGTAAATCGTGAGTCCCTGGGCGTGTGCGCGCTCTATGAGCTGCATGTGGCCCGCAATGAGGTCCTCCACAGTGGGGACCGGGTTCTCCCTCGCAAAACCAATATCGTTCGTACCCAACAAGACAATCGCGTGTGTCGCCCCGGTTTGCACCAAAACATCACGGTCGAATCGAGCGAGTCCGCTTAGGCTACTCCCACCGCTGAGAACGCGGTTCCCGCCGATGCCAGCGTTGAGCACTCCCATCGGTGTCCCGTTCGCCACCAAGCGTCGAACGAGGTGATCCGGCCATCGGTTATTCGTGTCGATAGTAGACCGACTGCCATTAGTAATCGAATCCCCGAGCGCAACAACTGCCCCGACCGACTCGGGAGCCTCAACCTCTACACGCGCCAGAAAGAACCACGTCGACGTGAGAGTGCCATCGCCTCGAGTGTAGGTCGTTTCCACCTCAACCGGCATCTCGACCGTCCCGGTATGGTCACCGGATGGGGAGAGATAGTTCGTCTGCCACGAAGCCGGGAGAATCGTGGGTGGCGACATCGTCGCTCCAATATCTCCAGGTATGAACAGGTCGATCGTGAGATCGGCAAGCGCCGGCGCGGTCAAGGCCACGGGATCACTGACGATCACAGCGCCAGCCGGAATACTCGTGGTCGGACTCCCACCGAATGTCAAGACTCGACCCGACCCAGGAACGATCGCCGCGCCCTCGTCGCGAAGAGCCAAGTGCGCCGCGCCGACATCGAGTGCTGCGGTACCGAGCGCGTTAGTTAATACCACGCGGAACCGATCACCGCCCAGACTGATGTTGGCAATCTGCCGGAGAGTTTGATTCGAGATGTTCAAGTCTGAGTAGCCTCGTGCCGGTTCCGCCTCCTCACCAGGAACCATCTCGGGTATGGGACGCGCCACCTGTGCGGCGGTCCAGCTCCCAACCCAATGCACACTCGCGGAGGGAATCGTCTGCTCGGGCGGGTCCGAGTCAACCGCTGGAGAACAGGCCGCGAACGCCGCCATTACCAGCAGGGTCAAACTCGAAACACTTTTCGGATACCTGTTGAACTTCATGAAGCCCCCACTTACCTTGTCGCGCCGATTTCGGCGCGATCGACAGCGCGCGATCCGGCCAGCTGCCCTGTTAAACCGTAATTGCCCTCGTGACACGCATACTCGAACATCTGGGGTATCTGCATGCCATCGATGCCATCCATCAGGGAGTCAAGCGATCGCAGCGGGTAAGCCGCACTCCAGGGCTGTTCCCATGTCGTCGAGTCCTCGACCGTAAACTCATAGCTGACAGTTCTCGCGTCGACCCGGGTAAAACGTTCGACGAGATGTAAACCATTAAATGATCCTCTAAAGTGCGTCTTATCCGAAAAGTTGGTCGTCTCAATAACCAGGCTCTCCCCCTCCCACCGGCCACGAGAGTCTCCCATCCACTGGCGGACACCTTGCGGTAGATGCGGACGTCCGTCCAGAGGAATGACCCGCACATGGTGCTGCATTTCGTGCTCAATCACGATATAGCCAGGTGCTTGCACAATTTGAAAATGATTATTGTAACCGCCGGGAAGCTTAGGCAAGCTGCTCACGATACAGCGCTCGCTCATCCGTCGGTCTTCCGGATGATCGGCACGCTGACCACGTCCGTCGACACCACCCTCTTGCCCATCTACTTGACCCTCCGGACGCCCCAACGGCGACGCCGCGCTTCCCGTGCGCCCCTTCGTAGCCGCCCAAGTGGAAAACCGCTCAAACGCTTCCGGCGTGAAGGCAGGAATTCTTCCATTCGGCGGCTCCACAATCAGCGAGGTACGATCAATCGGGTCACCGGGAACTGGAAACCAATGTGCGTTATATGCACGACCGACATCCGTAACAGTACCCGGCTCGAAATCTCGTCGGTCTCGGTTCTCTCGCGACTGCTGCCGTTCCACGGTGAAGCTCGAAAGTTCTTCGTTGGTTAGCTCTGATTTTCCCGCGAACCGACTAGGCCGCTGCAGCGGCGTACTCACGTCGTTTGCCCAAACACCCTGCAAGTCTGGGTCTCCCCAGGGCGTAAGGACCGGCATCGACGCGTCGGCAGCGGAGGTCTGACCCTGACCGGAAACTAGTGTCGAAGTTAGCCCCACGACGACAAAACCCCCGGCTAGCAGCCATATTCGCACTAGCGCTCGATGACTCATTCAAAACCTCCGTTAATTCACTGCTGTCTTGTCGCTTTCTCGGCGTCTTGTTCAACGGCACGAGAGCCTGACAACTGCCCGGTCAAGCCGTAGTTTCCCTCGTGGCACGCATACTCAAACATTTGAGGGACCTGTTGCTCGTCAACGCCTCCAACAAGCGTCCTAAGATTCGTCAGAGGGTACGCGGTTGTCCAAGGCCTCGCCCAAGTTGTTGGATCCTCAACCGTGACTTCATAGCTAACCGTTTCGGCATCGAGACGTGTAAAGCGTTCAACCAGATGTAACCCCCCGAAAGATCCCCTAAAAGGCGCCTTGTCCGTGAAATTGGTAGTGTCGACCACAAGAGTGTCGCCTTCCCAGTGACCGCGAGAGTCTCCAATCCACTGGCGGACGTTCTGTGACCGATGCGATCTCCCGTCCAGGGGAATGATTCGCGTGTGGTGGATCATCTCGCTACCGATCGTCACATACCCAGGACTCTGTACGATTTGAAAGTGATTATTGTAGCCGCCGGGAAGTCTCGGTAGGGGATTCCAGAGGATGCATCGCTCGGACAGGCGTCGGTCTTCAGGATTGTCGGCACGGCTGCCCCGCCCGTCCACGCCGCCTTGGGTGCCATCTAAGGGCTCACTGTCTGTCCTGCCACCGTTCCACAGTGATCCCTCGGGGTTCGCGGCAGTGTTAAACAACCCTTTCGTCTCGGCAAAGGCAGCAAATCTTTCTCGCGCCTGTTGTGTCAAGGGCGGAACTCTGCCGTCCGGTGGATCGACAATTAGCGACGTTCGGCTGATTGGGTTCCCTGGAATCGGAAACCAATACGCGTTGTACGCTCGACCAACATCGGTGACATTACCTGACCCGTAGTCCCGACGGTCCCATTCGTCACGTGACCCTTGCCGTTCCGCGGTGAAGCTAGCGAGTTCCTCGGCAGTCAGCTCAGATTGCCCTTCGAACCGAGTAGGACGCTCAAGAGGCGTACTGGTGTCGTTTGCCCAAACACCCTGCAAGTCTGGGTCTCCCCAGGGCGTTTGAAATGTGCTCTCACCGTTCGACGTAGCCTGGGCAGACGCTTGTGCGGCCGTCCCCATCACCACACAAAACACGGCACACACGCTCACCAACACAAAAGCTAGATGACGCATAGCACTCCTTCCTGATCTCGGAAACTCAGCCGACGTAGCGACCCGAAACTCCTTCAACTAAATACACGCCGTGCCGAACCGTGAGATTTCAGGTTGCTCCTAAATGTCGCTTTCCTGACTCCGCGGTTCACCCATTCACCTTAATTCTGGCGGAAGGGTGCGAGTGACGTCGATGATCAACCTTTGACCAAGCTCACCCAGATCACCTTCCCAGCGACGGACAAGCTGTTCCCTACGAAGATGGCCGTACAACAGCTCTTCAACAAACTCAACGCACTTGTACTCCGTCAGTTGAGCATTGGGTTCCTTGCGGCGGTACAGTGGCATGCTGATGGTCCAGGGTTGTGAAAAAACGTTCGGATCTTCGATCCTTGCCTCGTATTGGAGGTGATCGGGCGTGACAGGAGTGTAGCGCTCCGTGACCCGTAACGCATCGCTGTGAAAGTTACCGGCCCGGTCAAACCACGTGTCTGCGATCTGGTCGGTCACTTCCACGACTAGTGTGTCTCCCTCCCAGTGGCCGACGTTGTGCCCCATCCAGGTGTCAACTGGCGGCGGTCCAACCGGGTCCAAATGGACGGTGCGGCTGGCCGACGCGAACTCGTAGACCATCAGGATCTTGTTTGTACTCTGAACGATCTGAAACGGATAAGGGAGATAGTTAGCACGGGGCACACCGGGCATAAAGCACTTAACCTCCGGATCACGAGCCAACGCGTTTTCGAAGTTCTCCTGCTTCTGAGCCGCAGCCGCCGGCAAGTATGGAATCTCGCCACCCTCAACGACACCCATTCCCCCAGGAACGCCGCCAATCGCACCAAGTGCAAGCACCGATGCTGCCGGCACACGACCGGCCGGACCGGCCTCAGTCTCGAGTGCAGGATACGCCGCATGTGGCTCAAGGTTCCAATTTGCGGTGTTTAGGGCCTGCCAGATGCCGTTCAGATCAGGGTTCGACGTTCCCTGTAGACGCGCTGGCTCGAATGACGGCGCCTGAGCGGTTGGGTTCACCGCCAGCCACACGACACCCACGAGAATAGCAATGACAATCATTAGAATTGGATCCTTGAAACGTTTTTGCATCTGCTTAATCCCCTATTAGCCACTAAGCTGCGTGGCAAGACTTTCGGCGCGGATGGCCGATGACAAACCCAAGCAAGTTGGAATAGTTACTCTTGTCTCTGTCGATTTTGTCACGAGAAGTGTGCTCAATTAGTAACGACGTCCATCAGCCTTTTCAGCGGTGCGAGCGCCGCGAAGAACGGTCTCCAGGCTGTAGTTTCCCTCGTGGCACGCGTACTCGTAAACCGGAACCTGACTCTTGGTCAGAGGAAACGCCGCAGTCCAGGCCCCCGTCCATGTTGCAGGGTCATTGACCGTGACTTCGTACTTGACCGTCTCGGCGTCCACACGGGTAAAGCGCTCGACGAGTGTTGTGTCCGCGCTGGAGTTCCTACCTCCAGCCTGCAAATTGACGGTCTCGACAACCAGGGTATCTCCTTCCCAACGCCCCCGGGAGTCCCCGAGCCACTGCCGGAGATCTTGTGGGAGGTGGGGACGTCCGTCAAGCGGGATGATCCGGATGTCGTGATTCATCTCTGCCAGAATGGCCACATGTTCCGGTGTCTGAACAATCTGGTAATTGTTGTTGTAAGCGCCAGGTAGACGCGGAAGGAGGCGCGTAATGCACCGGTCGCCAATGTCTCGGTCCTCCGGACCATCCGCTCGAGGCCGTCCCCGCTGCTCCTCACGCCCGATTTCTCTCCGAGCCTCAGCTCTCCTCTCTCCGTCGGCTGTCAACGGTGGCAAGCGACCATCAGGCGGATCGATGACCAGAGAGCTCGACGTGATGGCCGTCGTCCCGCGGTCATACCAAAACTCGTTATAGGGAACGACACCGCCCTCTGACTCTGGGGCGTAATTGAGACCGCCTACAGCAGAATCGATCAAATCCCGATTCTCGCGCTGAAGCTGCGCCTCAGCAAAAGCCGCGGCCTCTTCTTTAGTCAGCTCTGCCTTGTCAGCTAAAAGACTCGGTCGTTCCAACGGCGTAAGGGTGGAATAGTTCCAGACCCCCTGCAGGTCCGGGTCACCCCATGCGTTCCTGGGGATTTCTGTCGCTGCCGCGTCCGTCTGCGCCATCGCTATACCTGGCATCACAAGACCGATCACCAACAGCGGCACGAGTAAGTGTCCAAAGCGAACCATAAACAGCGTCCCTCCTGGCTGAGACTCTAATTGCCTGATTGTCTTATCTCATAGGGCGAAGTCACTGTCAATGAACAAGACGAAAATCCGCTTTGCCCTTTGTCGAACACCAGAGCCAGCTGACGAGGGGTCTATAATCCGACACGACAAGCCCACGAGCCAGGAACCGGAAGTTCACTTGACGATCCGCTCGAATTTCGTCCGCCTAATAAAGTGGAGCTATCCTGACTGGCCCACTATTAGAATTGCAGACCATCTATATTGAAAGGACGGCACATGGCATCCTCAAGACGTCAATTTCTGACGACGCTCAGCGCCGCGACAGCCGGAGGCGCGGCATTGCTCGGAGGGCGCGCTTCTACGTGGAACGGTTCTCCTGCCCATCCCAACACTGACCAACAGAGCTTCTCTCCGACGACGTTGCTGAATACACACCCGGTCGAAAGCGTTACCGCAGGACACACCGCCGGCGAGATACAGTCCGACCCGCGGATGCCCACCGCTGCAGAAGTCAGATCATGGTACACCGACCGCCGCAACTGGGGACGCTGGGGCAATGACGACCAGAGAGGTGCCATTAACTTGATCACACCCGAGAAGAGTGCGGCAGCGGCAAAACTCGTGCGTAAGGGCAGGAAGGTCTCGATGAGCCGAATTTTTGAGCCGGAGCAGCATTTTATTCGCAAGAATCCGCGTCCTGATGGCTCCAGTTCGGTAGTGGACTACTACGGCTTCATCTACCACGGCCAGACGATCACGCACATTGACGCTCTCTGTCACATGTGGGACAACGACGGCATGTGGCAGGGTCGCGACCCTGACGTCGAGGTCACGACCCGGGGCGCAAACTTCGGCGCCATCGATGCTTGGTCCGATGGTATTATTACCCGCGGCGTCCTAATCGACGTACCTCGTCACCGCGGCGTGTCGCACGTGACCCCAGACCGCCCCGTGCATGGGTGGGAGATCGACGAGATCGCACGTGCTCAAAACGTTACCCTGGAGCCCGGCGATGCCCTCCTCGTATACAGCGGCAAAGATAAATTCGTGCAGGCAGGCGGCAACTACGGTGGAGGCGACCGTCCCGGACTGAGTGTCACCTGCGCTAAATTTATTAGGGATCACGATGTATCGCTCCTCGGTTGGGACATGATGGACGCGCGACCAGGTTTGTATGGCTTGGCCTTTCCGGTACACGGCGTCCTCTTTAACTATGGTGTGGCTCTGCTCGATAACGCACTCCTCGAGCCGATTGCTGAAGCTTGCGCCGAAGAAGAACGTTACGAATTCATGTTCATGGGGTTACCCCTCAAGGTGGCGCGTGGCACCGGTAGTCCAGTGAATCCGATCGCGATGTTCTAGAGGATGCAAGACGGACTCACACCTGCTTATTCAAGTGGCGGTCGACTAGGTAACTTCTCCACCGGCGACATCAAGTCGATGACACTCAACTGATGGTGCGCATCGTTCTTCTCCTCGTGCGGTCGATCAGGACGTGGCGACTACCCACACTGTGGCCTGGGATGAAGGACAGGTAAACTGTTAACCCTATGCCGTACAGTGCTGTGTTCCGATGTATCGCCGGCTGCAAGGCAGAGCATCTGCTCAGCGAACCTCTCTATCGCTGCCCAACCTGTCACAACCTGTTAGAGGTCGCTCACGATCTTGACGCACTTCGGGGTCGGTCTCCCGGTGCATGGATTCGCCTTTTCGATGAACGCTACAAGCGGACCACCTGGCCGTATGGCTCTTCGGTGTGGGGGAAAAAGGAGTGGGTCTGTCCGGTCGTCAGTGACGCAAGTATCGTCTCGATGGACGAGGGTGGCACCAACCTATTTTGGGCAGAACGCTTCGGCGACGAACTGGGTCTCGACGGACTCTGGGTCAAGCTGTGCGGAAATTCGCACACCGGGTCGTTCAAGGACCTAGGCATGACCGTCTTGGTGTCTGTCGTTAAGCAGATGATCGCCAACGGTCGTACGGTTCGAGCGGTCGCCTGTGCCTCGACCGGAGACACCTCTGCGTCGCTCGCCGCCTATGCGGCCGCCGGTGGAATTCCGGCCATCGTGATCCTGCCGCGGGGGAAGGTGTCAACGGCCCAGCTGGTGCAGCCTCTGGCCAACGGTGCACATGTACTCGCACTCGACACGGACTTCGATGGCTGTATGGCAATCGTTACCCGCCTGGCGATGGATGAAGGTATCTACTTGGCAAACTCGATGAACAGTTTGAGACTTGAAGGCCAAAAAACCGTCGCTATCGAGATCGTTCAGCAATTCGATTGGGAGGTGCCGGATGTCGTGATCATCCCAGGCGGCAATCTGGGAAACGTCAGCGCCCTCGGCGCCGGGTTCGAGATGATGCGCCACCTGGGGGTCATTACAAAGAAGCCCCGGATTGTCGTGGCGCAGGCGGCCGCTGCAAATCCACTGTATCTAGCCTATACAAAGGACTGGTCGTTCACCGCGGTACACGCGCAGCCCACACAAGCCTCGGCAATCCAAATCGGCAACCCCGTCTCAATTCAGAAGGCGATCCGGACCCTTAAAACGTACAACGGGATCGTCGAGCAAGCTACCGAGTCCGAGCTCGCTGAGGCGGCCGCTCGAGCCGACCGCACCGGCATGTTTAACTGCCCCCACACTGGAGTCGCGCTTGCCGCACTCGTAAAACTACGAAAACGAGGCGTCATCGCTTCAAGCGACCGCGTCGTGGTGATATCTACAGCAAGCGGGTTGAAGTTCACCGACTTCAAGCTCGGCTACCACGAGAACCGACTTTTCGAAATAACCGCGCAGCGTCCAAATCTGCCACAAGAGCTCCCAAACAACTACGATGTGGTTCGCAAAGCGGTCGACAAGGTCGTTCCCAACTAGTCGACGCCGGCTGCGTGCTATGATTTTTCAATATGGCTGTGCCCCGCATCACCAAAGAAGAACTTCAAAAGAAGCTCGAGGGCGACGCACCGCCCTGTCTCGTCGATGTCCGTTTGAAATACCCGTATGAGCACAGCACGGTAAAGCTACCGGGCGCAATCCGGGTGGCGCCGCCAGATTTTGATATGTCTGCGCTGCCACGCGACCGTGACGTTGTCGTCTACGACTCGGATCCCGAAGAGCTGGTGAGCGCTCGCGCGGTGGCCCAGTTGCTCCGAGAGGGGCGCCAGGCCAGTGCTCTTCAGGGAGGCATCTCAGAATGGCTTGTAGCAAAACTCCCTACCGAAGAAAAAGCAGCTCCCAAGCAGAAGCCTCCGGTGGCCGGAGCCCTCGGCTAACGACTCCTTGTATCGGGCCCACCCGATACCCAGGAGCCCTGCGCAGACACCGCGGCGTGGCATGTGCGCTGGCAGGAACCGTCTTAATCGCCACCCTATCGAGCGTTGCAGCACAACCCCCTAAGGCTCCAACACTCGACCAACTCGTTCGCGACATCCAAGCGAAGTACGACACGGTACGTGACTTTTCGGCCGACTTCGAACATAGGTACACCGGCGGTGTCCTCAGCGTCTCGCTTGTCGAGCACGGAACCGTGCTCATCAAGAAACCGGGCAAGATGCGATGGAGCTACACCACGGCAGAAGAGAAGCTCTATGTCTCCAACGGTGAGATGTTCTACTCCTACTTTCCGCTCGACCGACAGGTCATCGTGACACAAGTCCATCAAGATCAACAGGCATCGACAGCCGCGTTGTTCCTAGCGGGACAGGGAAGGCTCTCGGAAGATTTCGACGCGTCGTACGAAGACGCGCCTGCTTCCCCTGATTCGTGGACAATCCGACTGACTCCACGGGTCAGCGATGCCGACTATGAGTGGCTTGTCGTGACCGTTAACAGACCTAGCCTCAGCATTACCCGACTGTCAACCTTGGACTTTCAAGGGGGGCAGTCGACTTACATCTTTACTGGGCTTGAAGAGAATCAGGATCCGCCCGACTCGGAGTTCGAGTTCACTATCCCGGACAATACCGACGTCGTCTCGGATGACCCATTCCTTCGGTGAGCCTGTCCACTAGACTTGTTCGACCTCGACCTGTGCCCCAAGTGCCTTGAGATGGGTCACAAGATTCGCGTAGCCGCGTTCGACAGTACCGAGCGGCCCAACTCGGCTCACGCCATCGGCCGCCAGCGCCGCTGCAATCAGCGCCATCCCAGACCTGAGATCCCGTGTGTCAAGGTGACGTCCCCTCAGCTTTCCTGGACCATTCACGATCATGCGGTGTGGATCGCACAGAAACAGATCGGCTCCCATGCCGCTCAACTGCTCAAGCGCAAAGAGGCGGAGCTCGTACATCCAGTCATGGATCAACGTCCGACCTATGGCTTGGGTAGCCAGTACGCTCACCAGGCTCACCATGTCACTCGGGAACCCAGGCCAGGGGGCCGTCGTGATCTGCCGGACACCCCGAGGCTCAGACTGGCGCACAATCAGGCGGTCGCCGTCGACGGAGCACACCACGTTCATTCGGTTGAGAATCGCCAGGACCGGCTCGAGATCAGACACCTCGACACCTCGGATTTCGATATCGCCTCTCGTCACCGCGGCAACAACTGCCCAGCTTCCAGCCTCGATGTAGTCACCGCGAAGTCTCCTCGAGGCTCCTCCGAGCTTCATCCCACCGCTGATCTGGATCGTCGGTGTCCCCGCACCAGATATCTCGACTCCCATCGCCTGAAGAAACTCGCACAGCTCCACTACATGCGATGGGAGTCGAGATATCTGG
>Ga0310121_10000545_pt1 | contig 41083 bp, 43 predicted proteins | sample CB27_Tmax_986_MG_FD_203504 | JGI IMG/M metagenome (GOLD analysis project Ga0310121, IMG submission 203504) | Marine microbial communities from Western Arctic Ocean, Canada - CB27_Tmax_986 | ecosystem: Environmental > Aquatic > Marine > Oceanic | place: Canada: Western Arctic Ocean | collected...
TCAGGCCACCATCACTGGTCAGCTTTCGCCGTGGAATTCCATCTTCACACTGGGGTCAAACTGGACCCGCAAGGCCTCTTTTTTGCTCTCACCCATCAGATCTCTCAACTCTTGCTGCTCGAACATCAACTTCAGCCTTTATTCATCGGCCATTTGAAAAATTATACCATGACTTTCTATTTCTCAAATGGGAAATATGGGCTTATATGATGATTCTCTATGGGGGAACGACTTGGCGGAAGATCCAAGAATGCAATGAACCTTCACCCGTGAACCGACCAGAATCACGGATGAAAACCCCCGGCGATTCTCATCCTACTCATCAGATTTGATCGATTTCTCAGGACGGGGCCACGCACGATGTCCCGGTCTCAATTTCATTATAAAGCGTATCGCGCCGAACCGGCGCGCGTCCCGCTTCGCGGATCAGGCGTTGGATTTCGCGGACGCTGAGTTGTTGGGGGGTCTCGGCGCCGGCCATATGGTAGATCGTCTCCTCGACGACCGTTCCGTCCATGTCGTTGGCCCCGAAGCTCTGGGCCACTTGGGCCGTTTTGATGCCCAGCATGATCCAATAGGACTTGAGGTGGTCGATGTTGTCGAGCATCAGGCGGGCGACGGCCATGACCTTGAGGTCGGTCAGGCCGGTGGGGGCGGGGACTTCCCGCATGTGGCTGTGCTTGGGGTGGAAGGCCAGCGGGATGAAGACCTGGAAGCCACCGGTCTCCTCTTGCAGCTCGCGCAGCAGCAGCATGTGATCGACGCGGTCCTCGTCGGTCTCGACGTGGCCGTAGAGCATCGTGCAGTTGCTGCGCAGGCCGAGGCCGTGGACCGTGCGGTGGATGTTGAGCCAGCCGCGGCCTGTGATCTTGTCGCCGCAGATCAGGTCGCGGCTGCTTTTGGTCAGGACCTCGGCCCCCCCGCCCGGCAGACTGCCCAGGCCGGCCTCGACCAGCCGCTCGATCACCCGCTGGACTTTGAGGCCGCTGATCTTGGCCAGGTGGGCGATCTCGACGGCCGTGAAGGCCTTGAGGTGGACGTGGGGGAGCCGCTCTTTGAGGCCGCGTAGCATGTCCAGATAATACTCGAAGGGCAAATCGGGGTGGAGGCCGCCGACGATGTGCAGCTCATCACCGCCGGGGGGCATGTCGCGCACGGCCTTGTCGAAAATGTCATCGAGCGAGTATTGCCACTGCCCCTCTTTTTCATCGGGCCGACGGGCGAAGGCGCAGAACTTGCAATGGTTGACGCAGATGTTCGAGTAATTGATGTGGCGGTTAACGTTGTAGTAGGTCTTGTTGCCGTGCCGCCGCTCGCGTTCGCGATTGGCCAACCAACCCAGGCCCAGCAGATCATGCGACGCAAACAACCGGACCCCGTCCTCGCGCCCAAGCCGCTCGCGCGCCGCGACTTTCTGCTCGATCTGTTCGAGAAACGGGTCCTGAAACCCGCCGAACGGACGATCGTCAAGTTGTGGCGGTGCCAGGGTCGTCATTGGAGTCGCCTTCGTGAAGGGCTTCTGAGGCGCGTACTCTCTCTACGCGAGTTCGGCCACCAAACTACCACCCTTGGCGAAATCGGGCAACAGGCTTCGTATCCACCGGCCCGCAGAGATCATGAGCGTCGAGACGCATTCCAGCGTTCAGACGTGTTCGCGCCGGATCGTTTTTCATTGGCGCGTTTCCGGAAGGTGGGACCTCAATCGTCGTCTCTCAACTTCCTCGTGTAGCCGATCTCATCGAACGGTTTGGTCACGGTCGTGGCGACGTTCTTCAGGTTGGCGTTGATTCGCTTGAGCGAACGGGCGAAGAGGACTTCCGTAATCGCGGCGTTTTTCTCATATCTTGGGTCGTCGGCGTAGGCACCCTTGACGACATTATTCAAACCGTCGCGCACTTCCTTGTGAATCTGAAAGACCTGCTCGGCCATCCGCGGGTCTTCATCGTGAAAGGCTTGCCGGACGAGTTCAAAACTTCGTCCCACCGAATCGGTCAGGCGGCACAGGGTTTCGTATTGGGGCAACGCCGAGAATTCACCCGAGTACAGGTCACCCAATTCCGTGAACCGCTTTGTATTGTCCCCGATGCGTTCGATGTAGCCGGTCACGGTCGTGAGCACGAGCGAGGCGACGACGTCTTGTTTGGTGCTGATCGAGAGGTGCTCGAGCACCTTGCGCCGGATCTCCCCCTCCAGCTGGTTGATGTCCTTGTCGCGCTTGTGCACGCTGAATTGGGCGGGTTCCTTCTTCAGGAGCCGCGCGTTCGCCTCCGCGAACATCTCCTGGGCGATGGTCAGCATCTCCTCGGTCTGAGAGACGGCCTGCCGCAGGAGGTCCGCTTTTGAAAAGAGCGAGAGAAGTTTTTGCAACATGGTCATCCCTTCCTTTCAGGTCCCGCGTTTTGGAATAACATCGGGGCACTATGACATAAACAGAAACAGAATCAACAGCGGCACGATGTAGAATACCGTGACCACGTAAACGAGCGCCAGCAATCGGAAATGGATGGCCACATAGGACAACTTCTCGGCCAGGTAGATCGGGAGCTTGCAGGCCGGACTCCAAATGAAGAGTGCCGTGCCGGTGACGTTGAACAACAGGTGGACCATGGCCACGTTCAGCGCGTCGACGCCCTTGTTCAAGCCCAACAACGACAGCGCCGCCAGCAGCGCGGTGATCGTCGTCCCGATATTGGCCCCCAGCAAGAACGGGAAGATTTGCCGCAGCGTAAAGATGCCCCCGGCCACCATCGGGACGGCGATGGAAGTCGAGATGCTGCTGCTTTGCACCAGGGCCGTAATAATGATGCCGAGCAGGAGCGCCCGCCAGGCCTTGGCGAACAGGTAGTCGTTGACCAGTTTTTCCACCGGCCCCGAGATGACCGCCCGCAGGTTATTCGAGAGATATTTCAAGACCACTAATAGCAGGATCAATGCGCAGGCCAGTTGCAGAAACGGGGTTAGTTCGCCGGGGATGGTTTCGAGCAGGTGAGTGATCTGTTTAACCACGGGTTTGAGGATCGCCTTGAGCGGACTCCCCGTTTTCTCGACTTGTCCAACGTCTTGGAACAAATAGGTCAATCCCGGCGCCGATTTCTCGAAAAAGCCCGTCAATCTCTCCAGCGGCAGCAGGATGGCGACGGCCATCAAGTTGAAGAAGTCGTGGACCGTGGCCGCCGCGAACGCCCTGCCGAATTCCTGCCGTCGCGTGACGTGCACAAGCGCGACGAACGTGCTGGTCACGGTCGTGCCGATATTGGCGCCCATAACCATCGGGATGGCGTAGTGGATCGGGAGCTGACCGGCGGCGACCGCCGCGACGATCATCGAGGTGGTCGTCGAGGAACTTTGCAGGACGGCCGTCATCAGGATCCCCAACGCCAAACCGACCAACGGATGGGCCGTGACGGCGATCCACCCGTCGAACGTTTCCTTATAGCCGGCCGAAGTCGCGAACATCTTGAACGCGCCCGACATCAGGCTGATGCTGAGGAAAAACAGGTAGAGCAGGACCAGGAGTAGAAGGACCTGCCGGGCTATTTGCAGGCGGTGACCCCGTTTTTGGGGCTCCTGTTTCCGCGGAGATGGCCTGTCAGTGGAAGTCGGTGCGGGCTCTTCGTTGACCGCGGAGGACGAGTCCGTTGGATGGTCGGTTTCTGTCATGGCGACTCAGTGGAGAGGTCGATCCGCGGTCGATGGCCCCGGCTCGGGACGGCTAGAGCGACTGATGCGGCGGATGCTTGTAACTTGTTGTCAATCAATGGTCTGCGATCACTCTACGGCCAATGATATCGGACAATCAGCAGGGGCGACAAGTTCTCGCCTTGCACAATTCAGACCATTCTTAAACTATTGCGCGAAAGGTCAACTCAAATGATTGAAGGCATGGCTTGCCGACTTGCCAGGTGGGAATGCATCGACATTCAGAGATGAGTCGCGGAAAATGGAGACTGCTGAGTGGAGAGGCTCGACCCGCGAGACGGGAAACCCGTTTTCAGAGGGTGGGACGGGTGGGATAAGCCGCCCGTCTTTGTTGAGATTAAAAGGCGCGCCAAACCGCCGCGACAGGTAAATCATGCCCAAGCCGCCGCTGTTACCCACGATCGATTGGAAAGAGGTTTTTGAGTCGGGTTTGACCTATCAAGCCTGGCTCGAGGGAGGGAAACACCCCCAGAACCAGGAAAAGATGGAGGCGGCGCGCCGGGAACTGCCGCTCGGGCCGCATGTGGAGGCGCTGCTGGCGACCCTGCCCCGGCCGGTGCACGTCGTCGCGATCGCCGAGGACTGGTGTGGGGACGTCGCGCGCCACGTCCCGGTGCTGGCCCGGCTGGCCGCTGGCGCGCCCAACCTGCGCGCGCGCTATCTCCACCGCGAATCGCGCCCGGACGTATTCGCGCGCTTCCTCACCAATGGGGGTGAGTCGATTCCCAAATTCATCTTCCTCAATGACCAGCTCGTGGAATGCGGCAACTGGGGGCCGATGCCGGCGGCTTGCCGCGAACTCATCGCGCGTGGGAAGGCGCGCGGGAAAACCGGGGAGGCGCGCGGGCGGGTCTCGGTCTGTTACGAGGCCGATCCACACTGCCAAGTAGCCGTGCGCGAGCTACTCGAATTGATCGACATCGCATCGACCCAGAGCATCTGAGCCGATCCGGTCAGCCGGGCGCGGATGCCATCTGCCGGCGCGTGCGCGTGTATTCGATGACCACGGCGCCATTGAGCCCCCCGATGGGCGCCTCGGGTTTGGCCACGCGGCACGTGACCTGGTCCACGTCGAAACGGCTGAACATCTCTTCGAGCAGCCGCCAGGCGATGCGCTCGATCAACTCGTGGCTTTCGTCCTCGACGACCGCCCTGGCCGCGGCATGAACGTCCCGGTAGTCGAGGGCCTGGTCGAGCCGGTCGCTGCGCCCTTGGGACGCCATATCGGCGTGCAAGATAAGGTCAACCTCGAAACGGCGACCCATTTGCTTCTCCCAGTCCTCGGTCCCGTGCCGGCCGAAGAACTGGAGTGATTTCAGGTGGAGGGTATCCATATTCGATCGACGCTGCGGCCGGCGCGGCAAATGAAACTTGGTTGATCCGAAGGTTCCGACCCCACTACCGTATGCCACAAGGCGCGACGCACCTCAACTTTTTTAGATTGAATTCGGCGGCGGGGTGGTTAGACTGTATGGGTTTGCGCCCCCAGTCACCACCTGGACGGGGAGGAACCGGTCGCGCCGCTCTCGCTCGGAGCCGTGGATATCACGGGGCCGTCGGGTGACGGGGCAAATGGAGGACAGAGTCAACCATGGATCAGATGCAGATGGCCGCCCGGCCGCGGTCCAAAGAGACCAAACGGGCCAACGGGAGGCTTCGGGCCGGCGGGCGGATTCCGGCCATCGTTTACGGCGGAGAGAACGATCCCAGAATGCTCTCGCTCGACGAGCACGAGATCGAGATGGTCTTGCACGGCACGGTGCGCACCAACGCGATCTTCAACCTGTCGAGCGAGGACGGGTCCAAGGAGCAGACCATCATCCGCGAGGTCCAGCGCCACCCGCTGAGCGCGAGAATCATCCACATCGATTTTCAGCGGATCGACGTGAACAAACCGATCGCCATGAACGTGCCGGTGCATATCGTGGGCGCCGATCCCGCGGGGGTGCGCGAGGGGGGCGTCCTGGAGCACTTGGTCCGTACGGTTACCGTTCGCTGCAAACCGCTCGACATCCCCAGAAGCCTGGACGCGGACTTGAGCGAGCTGAAAGTCAATGAGACCTATCAGGTCCGCGAATTAGTGTTGCCCGAGAACGTGGAACTGCTCGACGATCCGGCCATGGCGCTGTTCAGCATTCTGCCGCCGACAACCGCCCAGGAGGAGGAAGAAGAAGCGGCCGCCGAGGGCGAGGAAGCCCCGACCGAGCCGGAAGTCATTGGTGAGAAGGGCGAGAAGGGCGAGAAGAAGGAGGGTGAGGAGTGAGCGGCCGGGCAGGCCGCACGCCCGATCAGCAAGGGCATCTAAACCATGAAAATCATCGTCGGTCTGGGTAATCCCGGTTCTCGCTACGCCGCGACCTCACATAACCTCGGGTTCGACGTGGCCGATGAATTGGCCCGCCGCTGGGGGCTGTCCTTTCGCATGAGCCGGGGAGAGAAAGCCGAGGTGGCCGAAGGCACCTACGCCGGCTGGCCGGTCATGCTGGCCAAGCCGGTCACTTTCATGAACCTGTCGGGAGAGGCCGTCGAGCGATTGGTCAAACAGAGGGATTTGGGGCCGGACGACCTGTTGATCGTCAGCGACGACATTAATCTGCCGATCGGCAGGTTGCGCATCCGGCCCGGGGGTAGTCATGGTGGGCACAACGGATTGCGATCGATCATCGCTCGGCTTGGCGGGGAACGGCTCCCTAGGCTCCGGGTGGGGATTCAGCCATCGTGGGAGGTGGAAGACTTGACCCGCTACGTGCTACAAAAGCCGCCGCCGTTCGAACGCGAGCAACTGCGGGAAATGGTCGACTTAAGCACCGACGCCGCGGAAATGTGGGTTCGAGAAGGTTGCGAACCCGCCGCGGATAGATACAATGGAATGAGGCGTTTTGACGTCGAGCCCGAGGGCTCGTGAACAGTTTCCGTGGACCGCAACCGGGTCCACCTCTCTGTTCCGTCCGATCCAAGGATCTGGGGCGGGACTGTTAAACCGAAGGGAGGGTCAGGCTTCGATGTCATCGACCCAGAAGGGGATTTTCGAGGCACTGGTGATTCTGAACGCCAGCCTCGAGGAAGAACAGACCAGCCAACTGGTCGACCGGCTGCGTGCGCACCTCGAAGAGGGCGGGGCGGCCATCCAGAATGTGGTGCTGTGGGGCCGGCGGCGGCTCGCCTATCCCATCCGCAAGAAAAATGAGGCGTATTACGTCCTCTATTACTTTACCATGGAGCGGGGGCAGAGCACGCTTGAACCGTTCGAGCTCGCGTGCCGTCACGACGAGGAAGTCTACCGGTTCATGGTGGTCAAAGTGCCCCTGAAAAAGAAGGGCCACGATATCAAGCCGCTGGTTCCGGAGCCGGGCTACCTGGCCGATTTCAAGTGCGAGCCGCGATCCCATCGGCGTTACGGCGGGCCCCACTCGAGGGACAGAGACAGGGGGGACAGGGATCGGGATCGGGATCGGGGTGGCGTCAGCGCTCCCCCAGCACCCCCGGCCGAAGTTCCCGCAACCGAAGCGCCCGTGGCCACCCCGGCCGCGCCGGCGGAGGCGGCCGCGCCATCGGTTGAGACGGCTCCCTCGCCCGCCGCCGGGACTGAGACCTCACCCCCGGCCGTGGAGGCGACCGCGCCTGCACCGACGCCTCAGGTGGCGTCCGGGGAGAAATCTGGGACGGCCGAGCAACCCGCTGAGGCTGCCGCTTCCGAATCGGTCTCCACGCCCCAGGAGGCTGAGCAGAAACCAGCGGAGTAAGGATGAGACGGGCCGACGGTCGGCGTGCGCTCGGTCGCTATCACATCGTGGGGATACCACGTCCCCTGTGAGCCACAAGTAGGAGAAGCGGTCATGCTTGAACTGAACAAGGTAATGTTGATCGGGAACCTGACGCGTGATCCGGAGTACCGGAGCACTTCTACGGGCCGCGCCGTGGTGGGGATGGGGCTGGCCGTCAATCGCAGTTGGTTCGATCGCGAGAGCGGTAGCCGTCAGGAGGATACGGTGTTCATCGACGTGGACGCCTGGGAACGGACCGCCGAGTTTTGTAATAAGTACCTGTCCAAGGGACGCAGGATTTACGTCGAGGGGCGGCTCAAGATGGATAGTTGGACCGACCGCGAGACGGGAGGCAAACGAAGCAAGATCGTTGTGGTCGCCGACCGGGTCCAGTTCGCCGACCCCAAACCGGGGGGGAATGAGGGCGGTGAGTTCGCGAGCGAACGAGACCGCCCCGAGCAAGCGCCCGTTGCCGGGGCGTCCGCCAGTCCGGCCACCGGCAGCCCGGCGGCGGTCGAGTCCGGGTCGGCTGAACCCGGCGGCCACGCGGCGCCGGTCGAAACCAAGGACGACCTTCCCTTTTAGAATGAAGTGGAACATTTGGAAACATCATCGATTTGAAATTGGTATCGGATTGAAAGGAGCGGAATGAGTATGCCTGAAGGTCAATCACCACAGCATCAGCCCTCGGATCAAAGGCCGCAGCGAGACTATCGTCCGAGACGTGACGACAGGGATGGCCCGGACCACAGAGGCGGCCGGAGCGATCGTCCATCGTCCCCGCATCGTCGCTTCCGGCGTCATCGCGGCAAAGTCTGTCAGTTTACGATCGATAAGATTGAATACATTGACTATAAGGACGTCGAACGGCTGAGAAACTACATCGCGGATTCGGGCAAGATCATGCCGCGGCGGATCACCGGAACAAGCGCCAGACACCAGCGGATGCTGACCCGGGCGCTCAAACGCGCTCGCTACATGGCCCTGTTGCCCTATAAGATACGATAAACTCGGCGACCCGGCGCGAGTTGGCCGGCTTGGGGTTGATCCCAGCCACAACTTCTCATTGCCAAGACGCGAGCGTCCGCGGGTATGAAAGGAATGGTCCATTCAATTGAAGGTCGTCTTTGAACGTCAACCGCTGGCCAGCGGCGTCGCGCTGATCCACAACATCGTCAGCGCCGCCACCACGATGCCGATTCTGTCCAATATCCTGGTCGATGCAGCTGGCGAAGAAGTCAAGCTGAGCGGAACGGACCTGGAATCGTTCGGGCAGGTCCGCATCAAGGCCCAGGTCGAAGAGGGAGGACGCGTTACGGTCAACGCGCGGTTGCTGGCCGATATCGTCCGCGTCCTGCCCGAGGGAGACGTTTCATTCGAGACCGACGCCAACCGGCTGACGCTGTTGTGCAATCGAAACACCTATCATCTGACGACCATGCCGCCCGAAGATTTCCCCGACTGGCCGTCCCTGGAGCCCGATGTCACGCTGACGCTGCGCCAGGCCGATCTCAAACGCATCCTGCACAACACGATGTTCGCCATCCCCCAAAAGGATCCGCGCAAGGTGTTGAGGGGGGTGCTGCTCGAAGTGGCCGAAGGGCGGCTGACGTGCGTAGCGACCGACGGGCGCAAACTCGGAAAGACGGTCGTCGAGCCGGTTGAGATCATCGGCGAGGGCGGCGACGCCAACATCCAGGTCATCATCCCCGAGCGGATCCTGGTCGAGGTCAACAACGCCATCGGAGAAGAAGGGGAGATCACGCTCGACCTCGGCGAACGCCAAGTCCGGTTCTCGCTCAGCAACTTGTGTTACGTCTCCAACCGCATCGAAGGCACCTATCCCAAATATCAAGCGGTCATCCCCGAGTCGTTCACCAAGATCATTCACATTCAAAAGACGACGCTGTCGGACTCGATTAGCAGGGCGGCGGTGGTGGCCGAACGCAAGCACCATTCGATCATCCTCAAGTTCGAGGCGGGACAAATCGTGATCAACGCGCAGTCGTTCGAGGAGGGAACCTTCGAGGGCGCGGTTGAGACCGATTATGAGGGAGAACCGTTCCGCATCGCGTTTAATCATCAATACTTGCAAGAGATCTTCAAGGTGACGCCGGACGCGGTGACTGAAATGCATCTGAAGGATCCGACGGCTCCGGTGGTCTTCAAATGCGAGAGCGATCCCGACACGCTCTATCTGATCATGCCGGTGCGCATGGCCGAGTTGGAAGAGCCGCCCGTCGAATCCGAAAGCAAGGCCTGAGACACTCGGCCGGCCGATCATGCCCCAGCCCTCCCCTCGCCCCGATCCCGCCCAACCCGAGCTCGCCGAACCAAAGAAATTCGACCCAGTGCCCACCGTGATTGTGGGTGGTTTTCTCCTCTTGTCCTTGATGACGGTCCTGTACATGTGGAGTGGCAATCGGGTCCAGGCTGCCACGAGCGCCGCCCGAGAACTGATGGGGCGCCAGGCCCATGAGCAAGCCGTCCCGCATCTGCTTTATCTGACCCAAAGGTCGCCTCGGTCGACGACGTGGTGGATCAGATTGGGCGACTGTTACTTGGAAATGGATCAGGCGGAGGTTGCCCTGAAACACTATCAGCACGCGCTGAGATTGAAGAACGATCTCAAGATAGATGAAAAGCTAGCCGTCAGTCTGCACAAGCTCGGCAGATATGATGAAGCATTGGAGTACTTCATCAAATTATTAAACGAGGACCCTGATCATGCGGCCGCGAATTATCACTTGGGACTGGCACTGTTCCAGGCTGAGCGATATCAGGAGGCGGCCGAACGTTTTCAGGCGGTGGCCGCCGATGAGAAATGGGACCGCCGGGCCGAGCCGTATCGGCGCAAACTGGCCCAGATCGTCTTGGGTGAACTGAATCCCCAGCCGCAGTCGGAAAACCCCTAAAGCCAAAACCTGAAATCTCCTGTCCCCGCAACTCAATTCTCCCCCTGGCGCCTTCTGGGGTCGGCCGTGGAGGATTCGGTAAGTCGCCGGTAAAGACTCAGCAAGCCGGGGGGCGCGATCTGTTCGGCCCGAATCAGCGGCGAATGGCCCTCGGCCTCGAGGGCGAGGAGTAGCTCGTCCTTGGCGGGACGGTCGGTCCAGCGAGACGTAAGCGAATTGATCAGTTTTTTGCGCCGCTGGGCGAAGGCGGCGTCGACAAATTCCGAGAAGCCGGGCCACCACGCCTCGGAGGCCGGCGTTGGCTCAACCGGGCATGGACACCGGTCCAGGACCAAAACCGATGCATCGACCCGAGGAGGGGGGGTGAAACGCTCGGCTGGGACCTCCCAGCGCTCCGCCAGGTGCCACCACATGGCCAGCTTGATGGTCAGGACGCCATAATCCTTGGTCCCAGGGCCGGCGACGATGCGGTCGGCCACCTCGCGCTGGACCATCACCGTCATGCGCCGCCACGGCACCCCGGGCCCGCACTGGCCGAAAAGTAGGGGCGATGTGATCTGAAAGGGCAGGTTCCCGGTCAGGACCGCCTGATCGAGCCCCCGCTCGGCCAACGCGCCCCGGGCCAGGTCGGCAAGATCGAGTCGCAGGGCATCACCGTAGAGGAACCCGACCTGGGGAACGGCTCCGAACGCCTCCTGGTGGAGGGAGCGGAAGCGGCGGTCCAGCTCGATGGCCAGCACGCCCCCCGCCCGCGCCGCCAGCATCGAGGTCAAGAAGCCGGGGCCGGCCCCGATTTCGACCGCCAGCGTCCGCGGATCGGCCCTCGAGACCTCGGCGATGCGCGCGAGCATGGCTTCATCGGTGAGGAAATGTTGACCGAGTCGCTTGCGGCTCCGCAGGCACTTGAGCCGCATCTGGAGCATGAGGAACGCGGTGGTGGGTAAGGTGGACATGGCCATCAATCTAGCGCGAAGGCGGGCCAAAGCCAACCGGCCCGGTGCCCCGTACAAACCCGCGGTGGCGAGCACCCGCGCGCGGTATGCAAAAGACGTTGATTTTGTTGAGGTTCGTGGCCGCCGCCGGCCGAATTTCAGTTGACAGGATCGAATCGCTGGGGCATTGATGGGGAGGACGTTGCGTCGGGGCCATTTGGCGTCGCCGGCTGATGGTCGGAAGGCGTCGACCTCGGTCGACGCCTTTGCGCGGCGCTCGCCAAGCCAGATCGTTTTCATTCATCGGAGGCCACCATGCTTAGGTGCGACGGCCCATTGACAGGGCAATCCATGAGGAGGGCCTGTCTGTTACTGGGCGGTGTTCTGTTTCTTACCTTTCTGCCGCCGGCCATGGCCCAGTCCCAGAAGCTCACCGACATGCTTCCGGAGGTCGATCCGCTGGTCCCCACGGCCGAACCGGGTCGGGGGATCAACATTTTCGACCCGGCCAAGGGCGAGCAAATCACGCCGATTCAGAAAGCCGTCGAGGTATTTGTCGAGCGGGAGAAAGAACGACAGCGGCGGTGCCTGGTCAAGACGGAGAACCTGCTCACCTATGAGTACGAATTGGTCGGCGAAACCGAGGACCAGATTTATCGCGAGGCGATGGTGCGGTCGCTCAAGTCCTCCGCCGCCCGGCTTTACTTCGGCAATTTCATCTTGTTGGGCCGCGACGTGCTAGAGCCATACCTTTACCATAACGGCGCCCCCTTCATTGTGAGCAACGACGTGCTGGAGCGGCGTGACCTTTCGAGGGAGCTGATCCAGATGCGCCTGCGCGTGGGGGTCAATCTGGACACCTTTTATCGTGATCTGTGGGAAAAACGGTTCATCGCCGCGCCCAATCTCAGGCCGATCGCCTCGGTCCATCTGCGCGAGGTCATCGAGGGCAGGCCCGACACCTCGGCCGACGCGCGCTCCCGCATCGATCTGGTCATGGAACAGAACCTGTATCGCGTCTTTTCGGACAAGATGCGCAAACCGGGATTGGATGTCGATCTATCGGGGTCGCCGGGCCTTCTGCGCGAGGCCCGCGGCGAGGCCCAGCGCCATGACGTGGACGTCCTTGTCACGGGAACGGTCGCGGTCCGGCCGATCCGGGAGGAGACGATTTACTACGACGATCACTTTTTCCAGGAGGCCGCGGCCGAACTGAAACTGTATCGCGTCGATACGGGCGAGATGCTAATCGAGGTCGATGACCGCTACTCGGCCAACGGCGCCAGCGTGGGCGAAGCGACGGACAAGGCGCTGAATGAGTTGCTGATCCGCATGAGTCAGAAAATCGCCGATCACCTGCGCGGGATGTGGGGCAAGACGATGCTGGAGAAAGGGAACTACCGCGTCTTGGTCAGCGGTGTCAGGTCCGATCAGAAATCCAAGATCTACGCCTTCCTCAGGACGCTTTCGGACGAAACGGAGATCTATGAGAAGACCTATTACGGCGACGTGTTGGTCGTGAACCTGGTGGCGCCCGCCCTGGGTCCCGACCAGCTTGAATCCTTCCTCAGGGATTCCTCGGAGCCCCAGTTTGACGTCCACCGCGTCAGCAAACGTGAATTCGCCCTCGAACTGCTTTGACCCCCTGTCCCTTCACCCTGGGACTCGCGCCCCGTCAGAAACCTCGCGACAAGTTGGTGAGTCAAGAACGATGATGACCGGCAACCCGGCAACGCCCTCCGCGAGCGGGGAATTGAGGTGATTTCAGTGGCCATTGAACCCATCTCGACAACCGACCTGAGGGCTGAGGTGGAGTTGCCGCGCGTTCGACCGGTGACGATGGCGGATTTGGACTCGATCCACGCCCTGATCGAGATGGCCTCGCGCGCCACGACCGTCCTGCCACGTGGTCGGGAGGAGCTGTGTGAGTGCCTGCGCGACTTTATCGTGGCCGAGCAGGAGCAGGGTCGGATCATCGGCTGCGCCGCGCTCAGCGTGTTCGGCCCGGCGTTGGCCGAGGTCAGGTCGCTGGTGGTGGACCCGACCTTTCAAGGGCGGGGCGCTGGCGCGCGGATGATTGATGAACTGATCAGAGAGGCCGGTCGGCTGGGGATTCGGCGACTGTTCGCCTTGACCGACAACGTCCCGTTCTTCGAGTGCCTCGGCTTCAAACCCACCGACAAGGCCACCCTGCCGCAAAAAGTTTGGACCGAGTGTATCCGCTGTCCCAAGTACCTGGATTGCCAGGAGGAGGCCGTCGATCTGGATCTGGGATCGCCATGAAACGCCTTCCTTTTCTCTCGAACCGAAGTTGAACTTTCGCGGCCGTGGCTTTATCATCTAATGGAGATCGTGGGTTCCGCTCTTGCCTCTCACTCGACCCGCCAACCCGAATAAGGACAAGGTAAGCCAGATGTCGATACCGAGGGTCTTGATCGTCGATGACAACAAGCACTATCGCGAGGCATTCCGCCGCAACCTGGTTCTCCAGGGTTATGAGGTGGAGGAGGCCGAAGACGGCGATGATGCGCTGGTCCGGCTCAATCAGAACAACATCGACGTGATTGTGACCGATTTGGCCATGCGCCACGCCACCGAGGGACTGGACCTGATCCGCCAGGCGCGTTCGCTCAATCCTCACCTTCCGATCATCATGATCTCGGCCGTCGGCACGTTCGAGGAAGGCGCCGAGGCCTCGCGGCTGGGTGCGCGCTACGTGATCAGCAAGAGCAAGATCGACGAGGAGATGGATAACCTGTTCAAGGCGATCGACGAGGCATACGAAGAGTATCAGCGCTCGCTGGAGTATGAGGTGCGGCTTGGGGAATTACGGGACAAGGCCTCGTCTGACGCGGGGGGGGGTCAGGCCCAACTGCGCGAGATCACGCTCGACCCCAAGGCGCCCGAGACGGTCAAAGGGGTGGCCTTCGATCTGTTGACCGAGGTGAGCTCGTCCGATATGCTCCAGGCCTCGCGCGAAAACGCCGATCGGGTTCGGGCCGAGGCCGCCACGCGCGAGGTCTTCGAAAAAGTCGACGCCAACCTGGCCGAGGCGATCAGCCGGTTCGGGGAGCTGGACCATCAGACCCAGGAGGCGTTGCGGACGGCCGAGTTTCTCTACGTTCACGGCGAGGAAATCGAGCAGGCGGTCGACTTTTCCAGATCAATCGGCTTCTCATACTGCTTCGCGGTGGAGAACGAAGCCAAAATCCGCCTACGCAAGCGCCTGCAAAAGTTCTTTCACGAACCCCACACGCCAAGGCTGATCGTCAGCCTGCTCGAGGAAAACCGTCGCCAGATATCTCTCTTCTATCATCAACACCTGCTTCGCGTGCAGCGCGAAATATCACTCGATGTGACCATTGATAACGTTTATCAAACCTTCCAGCGCATTTTGGGGCACGGAGGAAAGTACAAACCCGACGGGCTTAAAGCCTTGGGCATCATTCTGCTTTGTTTCGGACGCACGTACAGTTTCCGTAAGTTTCAGAAGGAGATCACCATCGACAACCCGTTGGGCATCAAGGGATTCGACGATGAGCAGGAATTGCTCCGCTACGCCTGCCTGCTCACCAATTTGCAACACTATCGCAACCCCTATATCCACCCCGAAATCAGTGAAATGGAGAAGCTATCGAAGATCCGTGAGACCTCTTTCGACTGCATGAACTTGACACTCAAACTCGTCTAGAACCGGGCGACCCCGCCGGGGTTCGCCGGACACGACACCACTCCAGCTCATAACCAGCTGCCGCGCGGCGCAGGCCGACCAACCGGATGCCACCAACCAAACCCGCTGATCCCAGTTCCGAGAAGAACCATCTCAGATCCCAACCTCCGCCCCCCGTGGGGACGCTCCGCGTGGTGCCGCTGGGCGGCCTGGGTGAGTTCGGCAAGAACTCGATGGTCCTGGAATGGGGCCGCGACATGATCATGGTGGACTGTGGTCAGAAGTTTCCCGACCACGACATGCTCGGCGTGGACCAGGTGATCCCCGAGTTCACGTACGCCCTGGACGCGGGGGACCGGCTGCGCGGCGTGATCCTGACGCACGGTCACGAGGACCATATCGGCTCCGTCACGTTCCTGGCGCGCCAGGTCCGCGACCGGCGTCTGGTCGTCCACGGGACCCGTATCACGCTGGCCATCCTGCGCGAGAAGCTGGAGGAGATGGACCTCACGGGGCGGGTCGAGATGGTCCACGTGGAGGCCGGCCAGACGATTAAGCTCGGCGAGTTCGAAGTGGAACTGCTGGCGGTGCCCCACTCGTTCCCAAACTGCCTGGCCTTGGCGATCAAAACCCCGCTCGGGATGGTGGTGCATACGGGAGATTTCCGTTTCGCGATGGATGAAAACAATGGGGCGTCGGCGCTGGAATCATTCAAGCGGTTGAGCGCCGATGGCCGCGTGCTGCTCTTAATGTCCGATAGCACCAATGTCGATCGTAAGGGCTTTTCGCCCAGGGACGAGTCGATCCGCGAGGGGCTGTCCCAGGTCATCGGCGCCGCCTCGCGCACGGTGATCCTGGCCCTGTTCGCCTCGAACATCCAGCGCCTCCAATCCCTTCTGGACATCGCCCAGGACGTGGGCCGCAAGGTTGCCATTTGCGGTTACAGCCTCGAGCGCAACTTCGATATCGCCAGTGAACTGGGGCTGCTTCATTATCCCACCGAATTGATCTGGCCGATACACGAGCTGCGGAGCTTGGCACCTGAACAGCGCCTCATCCTGACCACGGGCACCCAGGGCGAACCGCTTGCGGCCCTCTCGCGCATGGCGTTCAACAATTTCAAGGGCTACCAGGTCGGGCCCGATGATCTGGTTATCTTTTCCTCCAGGATCATCCCGGGCAATGAGCGGGCGATCTACCGGGTCATCAATCACTTCTATCGGCGCGGCGCCCGCGTCATCACCGAGCGCGACGCCACCGTCCATGGGTCAGGTCACGCTTACCGCGAAGAGATGCGTGAACTTCTCAAGGCCGTCCAACCGCGCTACTTCATGCCCATCCATGGCGAGCTGCGTCAATTGATCGGCCACGGCGACCTGGCGCGTGAGTGCGGCGTTGCGGAACCCGATATCTTTATCCTCGAGAACGGGATGCAATTGACCGTGACCCAAACCGAAGCGCGCGCGCGGAACACCGATTGGTCGGGTTACGTCTTGGTCGACGGGCGAGTGATCGACGGGGTGGACCAGATTGTCATGCGCGATCGTAAACATCTGGCGGATGACGGAATGCTGACGGTCATCCTCGTGATCGAACAGCACTCACACAAGATCATCGCCGGCCCGGAGATCGTCTCGCGCGGTTTTGTCGTCGTTGATGAATGCGAGGACCTGATCCAACAGTGCAAATCGCTGGTCGCTCGCACCTTTGAGGAGTGCGACGTCGAGAGCAAGGAGGAGTGGGACGTCGTCAAAGTCGCCGTGCGCAAAGCACTGCGTAGATACCTGGCCGAAACGACTGACCGTTACCCGGTCATTATCCCCGTGGTCGTCGAAATATAAGGTCACAACCTTTTCTCATTTACGGATAGAGGTGATCCAATGAAGCCAATCTGCCGTTTCATCTTTGGCGTCCACTTCCATCAGCCGATCGGTAACTTCGAATCGGTGATCGAGGAGGCTTATCGGCGGGCCTACGTACCTTTCATTGAGACCCTTGAACGTCATCGGTCGGTTCGCATTGTCGCGCACTTGTCGGGGAGCCTGCTCGATGTTCTCGATACCAGGCATCCCGACTTCTTGGAACGTCTGCGACGATTAAGCGAGCGAGACCAGATCGAATGGCTGACCGGGACGTACCATTCAGCAATCTTGCCAGCCGTCCCCGACGCGGATGGACGCGGCCAGATTTTGGAGATGAGCGAGGCGATCGAACGGCATTTCGGCCGGCGGCCGATCGGGACGTGGGTCACCGAGCGGATCTGGTCACCAACGATGGCCGCCATGTTCGCCCAGTTGGGGATCCGCTACTGCGTGCTGGACGAAAACCATTTGCGGTGCGCCGGCGTGAGCAATGGAACACTCAGTCGCGGATATTTCCTGACCGAAGATCGGGGTAGTCCGGTCGCGGTCCTGCCGATTCTCGAGCAATTGCGTTACTGCATCCCCTACGCCAGTCCCGAACAGACGCTCGAATTGCTCGAGAAGCAAACCGAGGCGGCCGGCGGCGAGGCGTTGGCCGTCTTCGCCGACAATGTCGAGAAGTTCGGCACCTGTCCGGGGAGTCATGAGCATTGTTACGAGAATGGGTGGCTGGATCGGTTCTTTGGGTTGCTGGAGGATAACCAGGAGCGCTTCCCGACGGTGCTGGGGCGGGAAGCATTGGACCAAAGCCGCTGCCAAGGGCCGGTTTACATTCCGGAGTCGAGTTACGTCGAGATGATGGAATGGGCCCTGCCACCGGTCAAGGCCCGCCGTTATCGGCAGGCGCGTCAGGCCCTGGAGGAGCGGGGGCTGGGCAGGCTCGTCGAGCCGCTATTGCGCGGGGCGCCCTGGCGCGCCTTTCTTGGGCGCTACCCGGAAATCAACCGCATCCAGAAAAAGATGCTGGTCGTCAGCCGCCGGATCGAGGAGTCGCTGGCGGAACACCCCGGCCACCAGAAGCTCAAACTCGCGCGCCAACACCTGTGGCGCGGTCAATGCGGAGACGCCTACTGGCATGGCCCGGGCGGAGGCGTCTATCTCGGTCATCTGCGCCACGCGCTGCACCGCGAGCTGAACGCCGCCAATCGCCTGGTTGGCGAAGTCGAACACAAACCGGCGGTCTGGCTCAATACGCAATGGACCGACTACGACGCCGACCTGCATGAGGAATGCCTGATCGAATCGGACCGTTGGTGGCTGATCGTCTCGCCGCGGCGAGGCGGACAACTGGTCGAGGTGAACTATAAGCCGCGTGACTTAAGCCTAGTCGATACAATGTCGCGCCGCGAAGAAACCGACCATGAGGGACTTTCGGATCCGCCCATGGTCGACCGCCACGACCGACTATTCGGGATCGACCAGTTCTTTGCGCCGCAGACGGAATTCCACGATTGGCAACGCGGCGCGTGTGAGGAGATCGGCGATTTCGTCGACCAGCCGTTCGAGACCAAACTGACCGCCGGCGAACGCTTCGCCAAACTCGTCTTATTGCGTCACGGACGGGTCCTGACCCAGGAGGGGTCGCAACCGCTCAGCGTGCGCAAGACGATCAACCTGAAGGCGGGCGAGGATACGTTTTCGATCGATTATACGTTGCGCAATTTATCCGACAGGCCGCTCAGGGCCCTTTGGGGCGTGGAGTTCAATGTCAACATGCTGTCGGGCGAGTCACCCGATCGTTACGTCTTGATCGACGGCGAGCCGGCCCATGACCCCCGACCGATCGCCCGCGAGGCGCATGAGCGCGTGCTGGGAATTGACCTGATCGATGAATGGCTGAACCTGAAGACCGGATTCGGGCTATCATGGCCCACGCGGGTCTGGCGCCAACCGATTGAAACCATTTCGATGGCGGGCGGGCGACTCGAGACCCGCTATCAGGGGACGTGCCTTTTGGCACTCTGGCCGCTCGAACTCGAACCTGGCGGGTTGCGCGCTTTTCACATCATCGTGGACTGCGGACTCGCGCCGGCATCAGGCGCCACCGCGGCGGGACCTCGCCTCGGCGCCGAGACCGAACCGGCGGGAGCACTTTGTCATTCGGGCACCTGACACGTTTGAGTTGAACTAAAACCGGATATTTTATGCGTGGATTGTGGGGACTGCTGCGAATCTTAATGTCCCTAGCCATCGTGGTCTGGGGCGTGGCGACCGTCACGTTCTTGCTGATGCGCGCCATCCCCGGCGGGCCGCTCAGCCGCGACCGGCAATTGCCGCAGTCGGTCCGCGAGGCGATCGAGCGGCGTTATCACCTCGATGAGCCGGCGTGGAAGCAGTATGTGCGTTACCTGGGCGAGGCGATCACGGGCCGGTTCGGGCTCTCATACAATGATCCGGGCCGCACGGTCGGCGAACTGATCGGCCAACGCATCCCCGTCTCGGCGGCGCTCGGGGGGCTAGCGATGGGACTCTCGCTGGCGATGGCTTTTCCGCTGGGTGTTGCCGGGGCACTTGGGCAACGGCGCTGGCCCGACCGGCTCAATGCCTTCGTCGCGGCGGCAGGGGTTTCGTTTCCGTCCTTTATCTTGGGCGCGATGCTGCTCTATTTGTTCGCCTACCGGCTGGGATGGTTTCCGGCGAGCGGCTGGCGTGGGATCAGCACGGCGTTCCTGCCCGCGCTGGCCCTGGCCGCCATGCCGACGGCCTATCTCTCGCGACTGATCCGCAGTGAACTGAGCGAGGTTATGCGCAGCGACTTCCTGATGACGGCCCGGGCCAAGGGGCTGTCGCTGGGGCGGGTCGTGGTCGTCCATGCCTTGCGCCATACGCTCTCGCCGGTCCTGGCCTACCTGGGACCGCAAGCGGCCGGCATTATGACCGGTTCCTTCGTCGTCGAACGCATCTTTAACGTCCCCGGCCTGGGCCAGTACTTCGTCACCTCGATCACGAACCGCAACTACCCGATGATCATGGGCGTGACGTTGTTCTACGTGGTGGTGTTGGTGAGCTTTAATCTGTTGGCCGACGCCGCGTCGCGTTGGCTCGATCCACGCTTGCGGGAGGCCGACTGATGAGCGCCCGGCGCAAGGCCGACCCCGCCCTCGAGGGAGCGCGCTGGTGGCGGCGGATGCGGCGCAATCGCGGATTTCATGTTTCCACCGTCGTCCTGGCCGGACTGTTGGCACTCGTCACGGTCGGGCCTTGGATTAGTCCCTATGCCGAGGCCGAACAGAACCTATCCAACATCTTCGACTCCCCCAATCGCGCGCACTGGTTCGGGACCGACAGCCTGGGCAGAGACTTGTTGACGCGGGTCCTCTACGGAGGTCGCATCTCGCTGGCGGTCGGCTTTTTCGGAGCGCTGGTCAGCCTGCTCATCGGCGTCACGGTGGGGGGCGTGGCGGGCTGGATCGGCGGCTCGGTCGAGCGACTCATCATGCGCATGATCGATTTCCTCTACGGCGTGCCGCTGCTGCTGGTTGTGATCGCCTTGATGGTGGTGACCAAACCGGGGCTGTATAACATTTTCATCGCCTTGGGATTGGTCTATTGGCTCGAGATGGCCCGGCTGGTGCGCTCGCGAGTGGCGGAGCTGCGGTCGCGAGGTTTCGTCGAAGCCGCGCGGGTCATCGGCGTGGGACCCACGTTGATCTTCACGCGACACGTCCTGCCCAACACGACCGGGATCATCGTCGTGACGGCCACCTTCATGGTGCCCCAGGCGATCTTCGCCGAGTCCTTCCTGAGCTTTCTGGGACTGGGGGTGACGGTCCCGCACGCCTCGTGGGGGACGCTGGCGGCGGATGGGCTACAGGCGATGCGGTCCCACCCGCACGTGCTGGCGTTCCCGGCAATCGCGATCTGCCTGACCATGCTGACCTTCCAGGCGCTGGGCGAGGCGTTCCGCGCCGCCCTCGATCCACGTCAGGCCGAACAAGATTGAAGGTCCACGACCTGGAGTGATAGGCTATGGGGAAGTATTCCGGTCCGATCCTTAGGCTTGCGCCATTGGACTGACACCCAAACCATGGGAGATCTCGATCATGGGCGGTTTGACATGGATTGCTCGAACCAGCTCCTGTGTTTGGTTCCTCGCTGCTTCTCTTCACGCCAGCGCGCACGCAACCTCGCCCTCCAATGAACTCGCGAAACCCGATGAGGACCAGATCGAGCTGACCTGGAGCAGCCCATCCAACGGCATGTTATCAGTGCTGGATTTGCCGAAATTTGCCGAGGTTCGACCGGGAGATTACAAACCGATAAGGATATCTTACACGGTGCGCTTCAGAGGCGCCGTCACCCGTATTCTTGTTAGCATCCACGCCGCCCCGGGCGCGACGCTTCAGGAGATTCGGGATACGCTACTTGCCAACGAAACGGATACGGCGCACAGTGACGTGTTGCTTTTCCAGGGTGGTAAGAACAACGCACTATTTGGGGGTGGCAACGCGGTCGATGTTTATCGTTCAACGATCCAAAGCGTTGCCGACCACGCACAACTGATCGGGGCGCCGCTTCACGTCCAGGAGGTAACGCCGATCGTGCCTGAAATGCTAGACGCGCGTGGGTTTAACGGGCAGTCCTATCAAAACAACATCCTAGCGTTTAATGCCACGCTCGGGCAACTAGCCGAGGACCGTGGGCTCTCGGTCATTCAGATCTATGACCAGTTCAAGCTGAATTTTCACGACGGCGATGACGCCTGGTGTCGAAACCCCGCCAATAGCGGCATCTTGGATGGATCGCACTTGAGCGCCGCGGGAACCGAGCAATTGGGCGCGCGGTGGGTGGATGCCTTGACCGACGCGATTCTATCAAATCCCAATCCACCCCTGACCGTGGGCATTTATGGAGATTCGATCTCCGCGGCCACATACCTACCCGATGCGCAAAAACCCGCCTCGTGGCTAGTCTTTTTCGATTCTCAATTGTACCCGGTCACCCTCTCCGAATTCAGGGTTGGCTAATGAACCAATCCGCTTTGACAGGACTGTTGACGGACGTTCGCGATGGTGAATTGTCGATCGAAGCGGCGTTGGATCGCCTTATGGCGTTGCCCTTTACGGACCTGGATTTTGCGAAGATCGATCTGCATCGGGCCGTGCGTCATGGACGGCCAGAGGTGATCTATTGTCCAGGCAAGACGCCCGAGCAAATCGTTGAGATTATCCGAACGCTGCGCCAAAACGGGCAGGAGCCGCTGGCCACGCGCGCCTCGCGGGAGACCTTCGATCAGGTCCATCAGGCCCTCCCCGATCTGTTCTACCACGAGCGCGCCCGCATGATCGCCCGGTCCGAACTGGCCGACGCCCAAGGGGGCATCGGAGGCGTTTTGGTGGTCACGGCCGGCACTTCGGACATGCCGGTGGCCGAGGAGGCACTCTTGACGGCTCGGGCCTACGGCTCGCGCGCCGAGGCGATCTATGACGTGGGCGTGGCGGGCCTGCACAGGCTGCTCGCGCAGGTCGAGCGGCTCCAGCGGGCGCGGGTGATCGTCGTCGTGGCGGGGATGGAGGGGGCGCTGCCGAGCGTGGTGGGCGGGCTGTGCGCCGCGCCGGTCATCGCTGTGCCGACTTCGGTGGGCTATGGGGCGTCGTTTCAAGGCCTGGCCGCGCTGCTGGGGATGCTCAATTCATGCGCTTCGAACGTCACGGTGGTCAACATCGACAACGGATTCGGCGCCGGCTACGTTGCGTCGCTGATCAATCAACTACCCCCCACGGAGCCGGACCATGCTTGACGCATATCGACCCCTCTCACTGTTCGTCGCGTTGTGGCCGACTCAGGAATTCGAGTTCCCCGACGAGACGCCCGAATTCGCCAAACGGCTGCGCGAGCAATTCACGCAATTCAACGAACATCGGGTCGTGCAGGCCAGCGGCGGCACTCCCCTGCCCTCCGAGATGCCGAGGCTGGGCCTGATGGGTGAGCGGCGACAGTTGGTATTTGAATTGGCGCCGGGTAAAGTGATGCTGCGCCGCATGTGCGGTCAGGCGCGCGAGGCGACGATGACGCTGGCCGCGTTGTTCGAGTCGCACCTGTCAATGCTGACCGGGATCCAGGCCTGGCTCGCCGAGAACCATAACTTCCGGGTCTATCGGATCGGCGTACTGACCCATCTATTCTGTCATACCCGCGCCAGCGCCAACGAGAAGATCGCGCGCTACTTTCTTCAGCCCCGGGTGCTCCACGGCGAGACGCCGCACGAGCTGCAATTATCGATGCTCTCTCGCCCGACCCTGGCCGACAGCGGGATGGTCAATCGCTGGCTACGGGTGCGGCCGCTACGCAGCGCCGACGCGCGCCGGGTCGATTTCGCCGCGCAGATCGAACTGGATTACAACACGCTGCCCGAAGATACCCGCGAGCGGACGACCCGCGACGTCGCGCGTTTCATGGAGGCGGTGCAGGCGAATATCGAGGAGGATGTTCCTTTGCTGGACGACCCTGATTTCCTGGCATAGTGGCGGCGATCTCCATGGAAGTGCGTAAGGTGACGGGATTACGGTGGAGGCTCGGCCAACGTCTCCACCACCGCTTCAAACACCACAAAACCCGTTCGACGAGGTTGATCCCCGCCACGCCTTTCTGGGTCGGCTCTCGGCTCCCGTCCCTCGTCCTCGTAATCGGTCTTTTTCGAGCACGACGATCGAGGCGGAACGCGATGATGTGGCTAAATTCGATGACGAGGACGAGGACGAGGGACGGGAGCCGATCATCAACCGGAACGGGGATCCTTCACCGAAGCGGCGTTGACTCCCAAATCTGGATCACACCCGTACAAGACGGGCCCCGGTCCCGGAGGTCAACACCCCCGGCTAATCACATTGCTCCCCTTCGGGGAGCCGCAAGACTCGACTGTGAATCAGGAGAAGATAGATAATGACCGATACGCCTCAGCCCGATATCCCGCCCCTGGTCGGCGTGATCATGGGAAGTAAGTCTGATTGGGAAACGATGTCACACTGCGCCAAGACGTTGGAACAACTCGGCGTTGCTTATGACTGCCGCGTGCTGTCGGCCCACCGCACGCCCGATCAGACGCGGGATTTCGTGACCCAGGCCGAGGGGCGCGGGATTGAAGTGATCATCGCCGCCGCGGGCGGAGCCGCGCACTTGGCTGGGGTGGCGGCGGCCCATACGCTGTTGCCGGTCCTGGGCGTTCCAATCGAAACCCGGGCCCTGGGAGGGATGGATTCGCTGCTCTCGACGGTCCAGATGCCCGGCGGCATCCCGGTGGGGACGTTGGCGATCGGGAAGGCCGGCGCGGTCAACGCCGCCCTGCTCGCCGCCGCGATCCTGGCCAACAAACGGCCCGAGTTGCGCAAGAAGCTCCAGGCCCTGCGCGACGAAAAGGCCCAAAGCATCCTCGCGGAGCGGTTGCCGCCGGCCGCCCCGGCCAGCGCGTGAACTACTGCTCGACGGCCCGGTGAAAATCGATCGAGAAGATCGTGCCGGGGCCCTTGTTCGGGGCCGGGCGCACAGTGATGCTCCCTTCGCAATTCTCGACGATACGTTGCGTTACGGCCAGGCCCAACCCCGTCCCCTTTTCCTTGCGGGTGAAGAAGGGGTCGAAGATATTCGGCATATCCTCCTCGGGGATGCCCACGCCGTTGTCCTCGACCTCAAAGCGCACCAGCTCGCCTTTGCGCTCCGAACGAATACGGGAGACGATCCGTCCCTTGCCGTTCTCGGGGATGGCCTGCTTGGCATTCAAGTAAAGGTTTAGGAGCACCTGCTTAACCAGATTGGGATCAGCTCTGAACAGAGGCGGCTTGTCGTCGTATTCGCGGATCACCTCGAAACGCTCACTGCGCTGCTTGGGGAAGACGAAATTGAGCACCTCGTCGTTGATCGAAATCGGCTCGATGGGCGTCATGCCGATGGGCCGGGGATTGGCGTAGGTCAGCATCTCCTGGACGATTTCCTTGCACCGCATCGCCTCGCGGTGAATTTGTTTCAGCTCTTCACGGAGCTCACCACCCTCGGGGGTGCGGCGTTCTAGGTATTCGGCCGTGGCCGAGATGATCCCGATGGGGTTGTTGATCTCGTGAGCCACGCCAGCGGCCAGCTCGCCGACCCGGGCCAGGTTATCGGTCCGCAACAGCCGATCGTTCACCTCCATCAGTTCCATTTTCTGCTTGGTGATGATCGTCACGATGAACCAGGACATCAGGATGACCAACCAGATGATGATCAGCGAGACGACGAAATTCTCATCCATGCGAACGTCACTGATGTAGAAGATCAGCACGTAGAGGCCGGAGACGAGCATGTTGACGAAGATCGTCTCGGCGATGGTCTTGAACATGGCGAAGCCGCGCATCACCAACAGAAAGTAAAGCATATAGAGGTCGTGGTGGGGCGTTTGAGCGAAATAATTCGTGGCCAGGTCGAAGTAGACCAACATGCTGACGAAGACAACGTCCGAGAGGTAGAATACCAACGTGAGCGGCCTGACCTGGCGCAGGGTCACTCCGCTGACATAGAAGAAGTACGTGGTGGCGCAGTTGAGAAGAAAATAGACCAGGAACAGCATAAAGACCGGCAGGGCGAATTCGGTTTTGATGACCCAGATCGAGAGAACAAGCGTGACGGCCAAGACGGTCCACTTGAGCGGGATGATGGCCGCGCGCTCCAGCCTGAGGAGACCCTGGCGGTATTCCATTTCATGAACGGGGATCGGTTTCACGACGGTCTCGCCTCCGCCGCGGCGACGGCCTCTCGGGCGGCTTGGACGAGCATCTCGGTCTCGGGCGACGCGGACTCAATCACTGCTCCGTTCGCCAGGGAAAGCCACTCGAGCCGTTGACGGGTTGTCGGACCGATGGCAACCCAGATGACCCCCTCCAGCAGGCCCTTTACATTGATCGTCGATTCGGCGATCGCATCGACGGCCGAGGGAGAACTGACAAGCAGGATCGCCTTGGGTTTCTCCAATGATCCTCCGCGAGCCCGGCATAACTGTTCCAACCGGCAGTGCAGCCCAGCCAGACCCGAGGGGGACGGGATCGTCTCGTAAATCGGGACGAATTCGACGCTCAGGCCCCGCGCGGCCAGCCCCTGCCTCAGTTCGGGGCGCGACTGCGCGGAGCCGACGATGCCGACCGGTTCACCGGGTTTGGCGGGCAGGGCCTGAGCCAACGCGGCGCCGGCAGGTCGCGGGGACTCGAATTCCGGCCGACGGCCGTGGCTTGCCAGTGCCCTGGCCGAGCCGGCACCGATCGTCGCCAGGCGAATGGACCCTAAAGGATCCGGCCCCTGCCCCGGCGACCCGAGTACCTCGAAGAGGGCCCGAATCGCGGTGGGGCTGGGCAAAACCAGCCACCCGTCATCGGCTCTCAATCGGCGCAGGAGGGAATCCAACCGCTCCCGGTTCTCATCGACGAGGCTCGAGAATTCGATGGCCGGTGTCAGGACGGCAGCGACCCCCGCTTGACGGAAGGCATTCAGAACGGGCTCGGCGTTTTCGGCGGGTCGGGTGATCAGGACCGTCCAGCCCGACAAGGACGGGCCGGGTTGAGGCGAGGGCGATCGTTTCGCTTGAGTCCGGTCCATTTATGTCGCCTGAATCCCGTCCGACGAACTGGGGTTGAGCGTCGCGAGAATTTCCGGCGGGGCCTCCTCGATCATCTCGCGCGCCACCTTCTCGGCCTCGCCGACCAGGTCCTCGGCGTCGAGCGGATAGAGCTCCCGGCGCATCACATGGTTCCCATCGGGGCTGGCCAACGTTGTCCATAACCGCCAGGCACCGGCTACCGGCTCGGCCAGAACGCCGGCCGGCGTCCGGCAGCCCCCACCGATCCGCTCGAGAAAGCGGCGCTCGGCCTCGCCCGCCAAACGCGAGGGAGGATGCTCGAGCCGTTTGAACAGGTCAACGTGATCGCCCGCGCGGGACTCGATGGCCAACGCTCCCTGGCCCATCGGCGGGGTGATCTTGTCGGGCGCGAACTGGGCGGTGAGCTGGTCCTCCAGCCCTAGACGGCGCAAACCCGCAACCGCGAGCAACGTGGCCTCGGCCTCCCCCTCGCGGACCTTTCGCAGCCGGGTGGTGACGTTGCCGCGGATGTTCGTGATGACCAGATCCTGACGCAGCGAACGGACCTGCGCGGCCCGCCGCAGGCTGCCCGTCGCCACGCGCGCCCCTCGGGGCAACTCCTCGAGGGTAAGGCCCTGAGGTTGAAACCAACCGTCCAGCGGACACTCGCGTTGGGTCACGGCGGCAAGCTCCAGACCCGGCGGCAGGCTCGTCGGTAGGTCTTTGAGGCTGTGGACGGCCAGGTCGATATGACCGGCCAGCAACGCCTCTTCGATCTCCTTGGTAAAAATCCCCTTGGTATCCATCTGACCGAACGCGGTCCGTTGGTCGAGGTCGCCGGTCGTCTTGATGACAATGATTTCAACCCGCCGGCCCAACTCGCGCAAGCGTTCGGCGATGTGATCGGCCTGCCATCGGGCCAGTTGGCTGCCGCGCGCGCCGATGCGCAGCGTCTGGGGATCGTTACTCATTGGTGCTTCCTCCAACCGGTTTGATCGGAGCGGCTTCTTGTCGACGCCGGGGTCGCCCGTTGTCTAGGATCATCGAAAACCCTCCCCTATACACACCGAGACCGTCCCATCAGATTCTCTCGAAAACGTGACGGCTCGGTTGCGGTCCCCGTGCGATTCGGCTTCATTCTAGCAACTTGCCGCCTTCCGATCAAAAAGAGAGAAGCCAAATCGCTTGCCAATGAGTCGGGGGCATCCTAGAGTCAGGCGGTCTATATCGTGTGAATTCACGAACCCGCCCAACGGTCTTGGGACCGGACGGCCATGGATATAGAACCTGCACATGCGATGAAAAAGTTGGCATTCGATGGGCAAGACTTACAAAATCGCGATGATTCCGGGTGATGGGACGGGGCCGGAGGTGGTGGCCGAAGGGGTAAAGGTGCTGCGGGCCGCCCAGGAGAAGTTTGGCTTCAAACTGGAGACGGCGGAGTTCGATTTCGGCGGCGAGCGCTACAAACGGACCGGCGAGACCCTGCCCGACCAGGCGATCGAGGACCTGCGGGCGTTCGACGCCATCTACCTGGGCGCGATCGGCCATCCCGATGTGAAACCCGGAATCCTGGAAAAGGGCATCCTGCTCAAGGCACGATTCGCGCTGGACCAGTACATCAACCTGCGACCGGTCAAGCTCTACCCCGGCGTCGAAACGCCCATCAAGGACAAGGGGCCGAACGAGATCAACTTCACGGTCGTGCGCGAGAACACCGAGGGTCTCTACGCAGGAACCGGGGGCAGCCTGAAGAAGGGGACTCCCGACGAGGTCGCGATCCAGACGTCGGTCAACACGCGCAAGGGGGTCGAGCGTTGTCTGCGCTTCGCCTTCCGTTATTGTCAGCGCCTGCACGAGGACGGCCCGTGGGGCGGCCTGTCTCAGGAAGATGTCCAGTCCGGTAAATCGGGGCAGGTCACGTTGGTGGGGAAGACCAACGTGCTGACGTTCGCGTTCGACCTGTGGGAACGGACGTTTCACGCGGTCGGGGAAGCCGATTTCCCGGATATCAAACGCGATTACGCCCACGTCGATGCCACGTGCATGTGGTTCATCAAGAACCCCGAATGGTTCGACGTGATTGTGACCGACAACATGTTCGGCGATATCATCACCGACCTGGGCGCGATGATTCAGGGAGGCATGGGCGTGGCGGCGGGCGGCAACATCAATCCGGAGCCGGGGGGCGTCTCGATGTTCGAGCCGATCGGCGGCTCGGCGCCCAAGTACACCGGCCAAGGCGTCATCAACCCGGTCGCGGCGGTTTGCGCGGCGCAGATGATGTTGGACATCTTGGGCGAGCGTGAGGCGGCGGCGGCGGTCGAGCGCGCCGTGCAGGCAGTCATCGTCGAAAAACTGGAGAGCCTGGCCGCCGGGCGGATGGGCTTCTCAACCAGCCAGGTGGGCGACCTGATCGCCGAGCGCGTTTAGCCGGGCGCGGCAAAGGCGGAAGAGCGAGTCGATGAAGGTTTATATCTCGTCCGACCACGGAGGCCATGACTTCAAGGAAAGCATTAAGAAACACTTGGCGGCCACCGGGCATGAGGTGGTCGACGTGGGCAACCAGAAATACGACCCCGACGACCATTACCCCGATTATAATATCCCGATGGCCGAACGGGTGGCGGCGGAACCCGGAAGCCTCGGGATCGTGTTGGGGCGGTCGGGCAACGGCGAACAGATCGCGGCCAACAAGGTGCGCGGCATCCGCGCCGCGCTCTGTTTGAACGACGAGATGGCCCGCAAGGCCCGCGAGCACAATGACGCGAATGTCCTGTCGCTGGGCGGCGATTACATCGACGTGGAGACGGCGTTGCGGTTGACGGACATCTTCCTGGCGACTCCGTTCAGCGGCGAGCAACGCCACCAGATTCGGATCGACAAGATGAAAGCGTATGAAACCGGGAAGGGTTGATCCACCCGCGAGACACGCTCATTGACGCCAAGAAAAACGAGATACCCATTCGCGAAGATCCGCGTGGCGCGTGGATCCATACCTTTTCCTCAATGGATTTAGCGGAACGGATTGGCGGGTCTCATGCGGGGCTGGATTCGTTTCGATCGAGGCATGGATGATGCCGCCGAACGGTGAGACAAAGATTCATCCCACGGCCCTCGTCGACCCCAAGGCGGAACTGGGCGAAGGGGTGGAGGTTGGGCCGAACGCGATCATCGAAGCGGGTGTGAGGATTGGCGACCGAACGAAGGTCGGGCCGATGGTTCACATCCAGGGCGCGACCGAGATCGGGCCGGACAATGTGATTTACACGGCCGCGATGATCGGCTTCCCACCGCAGTTCTTGGGGTTTGACGGCTCGCCCACGCGGCTCGTCATCGGCGCGCGCAACACGATCCGCGAACTGGTCACGATCCACCGCGGACTCAAAATGGAAGAGGGCTCCACGCGCGTCGGCGATGACAACTTCCTCATGACCGGCTCGCACGTCGCGCACGACTGCCAAATCGGCAATCATGTGATCATGGTCAACGGGGCCCTGCTGGCGGGGCACGTCGAGGTGGGCGATCGCGCGTTCCTATCGGGCAACACCGCCTTCCACCAATTCGTTCGCGTCGGGAAGTTGGCGATGGTCAGCGGGCTGGCCCGCGTGAACAAGGACGTTCCCCCATACGCCATCGCGGAGGGTCATCCGGCGCACATCCGAGGCGTCAACTCCGTCGGCATGCGCCGGGCGGGACTTGGCCCGGCGGTGCGAATGGAGATCAAGCGCGTTTTGCAACGGATCAATCAACCCGGGAGAAATCCCAGTGAGATGCTCGATGAACTCAACTCGGAGGACTACGGCACCGAAGTTCAGGGTTTGATCGAGTTTTATCGAACCAGCAAACGGGGGGTGCTGCCGTTCACCATCCAAGACTCAACGGCTGCAACTCGTGAAAAACACGAAAAGGACGAGGATTGAGTAAGGTCGGGCGGGCACTCACCGCAGCGCGGTCTAATCGGCCTGATCTTGACTGAGGGTTCCCAGGATCTGGATCTGGCCCGCTTCAGCCGCCACATCGCGGGCCGTCCGCTCATTCGAGTCTTTGATAGCCATATCGGCCCCGTGACCAATTAACAGTTCGGCGACTTCCACGTGACCCTTCTCGGCCGCGTGGAACAGCGGCGTCCAGCCCGAAGCCGTCTCTACCGCATTGACGTCGGCTTTATTTTCGATCAGGACCTGAACGATTTCGACGTTTCCGCGCGAGGCGGCGAGGTCAAGCGGGGAGACTCCGTCATCGTTCTTCCCGTTGACGTCGGCGCCCATCCAGACCGCCCGCTTAACCCGCCCGGCGTCCCCCTTGTCGACCGACTCGAAAATGTCCTCCGTCTTCGCGCAGCCAACGGCCAAGAGGCATAGAATCAGAGCCGCAAGCGGAACGGCAACGACGAGTTAAACGCGGTCAGTCGCTCTCATGGTTGCTCCTATTGCTCGGGAGCCCCAGCTATCCAAGTTACAGATGAAGGCAATTCCTCCAGCCAAGGCCGTCTCTAAACCCGGCTTTCATCGGCGAAATGGTTTCTGAGCGCCCATAAACCCTGCCCTGGATCGCGAACGAAGAAGACCTTTTCGCCGCTCACGTCATTGAAACCGTCACTCATTCGGTCCGGACCATATCGTGCAAGGGCCTGAGATAAATCGGCCCAATCGCAGCCGACTCCCTCGATTTCCTCGCGCGTGAGAAGCCCCGGCGCATAAACGATGCGGAACCGGCCTTCGCTGGAACCGTGGATGAGATGGGCCGCCGCAGCCAGGTTGTCCCTTAAATCCTCGTCCCGGTCCACCCAACGCAGGATTTCATCCGTGCCTCGATATCCAAAACGGCGGATCAGCGCGTCGAACCGCGCGTCTTCGCCGAAGGCCGCGAGACCGGGCGCGAGGATCATCAACTCCCCGCCATCGGCCATCGCCATCCGCAGCCGATAGACCGCCTTCGCGCCGAGCCAGGTGGCTTTGTATTTCTTGGGATCGAGATAGACGACGGCCTGCTCGATCGGCCGATCGAGCAGGTTTATGTTGACCTTCCGGCTCAAGCGCGCGGCTTCGACGAACGGCTCCCTCCCCTCGCCGATGAACAGACCGCGCATGACCAGCTTCCCGGCCTCCGAACGGTCCATCACGCTCTGGACGTAGAAGAGAGGGAGGCCGCCCAGGAATCGTTCGGCGGCCCAGTCGATCACGCGGCGCACGGGCGTCTCGATGCGGCCCATGATCCGTTCCATCCCAAAGACGGCGCCTAGAAAATGCGACTTGTCGATCATGTCCTTGCCGCCGGCGCCGATCAGCAGGTTCTTGGCGTGATTGGCCATCCCGATGACCTCATGGGGGACGACCTGGCCAACCGAAAGGATCAAGTCGTAATCACCCTCGAGGACAAGCCGGTTGATTTCGGCCCGGATCGTGTAATGGAGTCGCCCTTCGGAGACCGCTTCGATCAGTTCGCGGGGAATATCACCCAACAACTTCGTTCCGCCGCGCCAATCGTGAACATGGAAGCGCTCCTTGGGGATTCCGCCGTACATCCGTCCCAACTCGGCGTCGCTCATCGGACGGTGCGTCCCGACGGTAGGCAGGATGTCAACCTCGGCGGCCGGGCCGGTCAGGAGGTCATGGATGATCGAGGTGAGCACGCCGGCGCCCGAATCAAGCCGACTCATATCCGGGGCCAGAACGAGCACGCGCCGGCGGCGGCTCGATCCGATCACAGGCCTCAGTGCCTCGGTCAGTAGTTCGCGTTGCTCCTCGCGGCCGATCTCGACATCGACCCCGCCGCGGCCCAGCATGAGGTTTTGCATCAGTGCCATGCGAGTCTTATCCGGCCGTTTGGATTCGGTCACGCCCCCTGTTTGGCATCCGCGGCCCACGGTGGCCGTTCGGGCAGGCGAGCCTCGAACGACTCGATCAAGGCCGCCTCATAAGAACCCGCGTAACGGCCGCCAAGGAAACGGTCGCACGCGTCGTCCTTGAAGCGTTGCCAGGAACCCTCCTCGTCGCCGGGGTTGATGGGATAGAACGACGCGCCGACGGCCCGCGCGGCCCGCAGGTCGCCGGGAGCGTCGCCGATCACCAGCATATGGTCCGGCGGGTAACGCCCCGCCGCCGTCCGTTTCAGGATGTCGGCCTTGCCGCCCATCTCCTGCCCGACGATCAGGCGGACGTATGAGGCAATGCCGGAATCGGCCCACTCCTTGCCGAGGGCCTCCATCGGCGTTCCGCTGACAACGATGAGATCGGCCTTGCTTTGGAGGTCTTCCAGGCAGTCGCGCACGCGCGGAAATGGGGGCATCGCCTTGACGAACTCGTCGATGGCGGCGTTGACAGCCTCGCTCCACGCCAGCACCCGGCGCAAGGTCGGGTCACCCGTGCGCTCGAGCCGTTGCCTCAGCGAGTCGTTACTATGCGGCCCTTCGCTCTCAATGAATTCACGCAGAGGACGCATATCAGGCAGCTCGGGCATCCGGGCGCGGACTTCGGGGCGCGTCTGGAGCAAGTCGAAAACCTTGACCAGGGCCGGCCAACGGTTCGCGCCGCGGTGCGCCGAATACAAATTGACAAACTCATGCGTCTGGCGGACGTACTTTGAGATCGCCTGCAAACCCCAATGCTTGATCACGTTGGGAATGAAGCATTCCTTTTGCTTGATCTCCATCGTGTCGAAAACGCAGCCGTCCGAATCGATGCCGACGAAAAAATCCTTGGCGGGCTTGAAGTCGTCGAGCGCTTGGGGCGGTTCCATCGCTATCTTGTCCCGTCTCGCTTTGCCCCTCGATCCTTGGGCGCAATCAAACTTTGATAATGGGCGATCTGTTTGTCGGCGTTCTTGAGCACGCGCTCGAAATCTCGCCGCCCCAATGGAGGTTCGCGTTTCAACAATTCACCGGCCACTTCACGAACCGACCGGCGGGCTTCCTCGGCGCCCGAAAGCGCGAAGGCCGCCTCGGTGAACGAGTGAAAATGTCGATGGGTCATCTTTTGATGATAGTCGCTCACGGGCGCTTCGAGCAAATAGACACGCAAGCCGCTGAGAAACTCGTCGGTCCGCTCTCGTTTCCCCTCATTTGGTGGCGACCCAACATTTTCGTCGTCGAGTTTTTGCTTCCCCGTCTCGTAGCGCCATTCAACGGCGAGCATGCGTTCATCATGCTTATTGTTTGGATAGAGCCGTCCATGCAGGCGGTCCAAGTCGCGCAGCATCCGGTCCACCGACGGAGTCGGCTCGCGCTCGGAACAGGCGCAGCAGAGGCCGATGAAAAGCAGAGGCGCGAATCGTTTGACCATGAGAATCGTCTTGTTCATCGAGTGGCCGCAATCTAAACCATGCGCTCGCATGAACTATAGCGAACCCGCCTCCCGATCGGCAAATACTCCTTCGGACCTCAACCCCTCCGAGGTTGGGAATAACCCCGGGACGGATTTGGGGAAGCCGTTGTTTTCTGGTTAAAACCGGATATCTTCTCGCTGTTTCAAGGCGAACACTGGGACGACATGTGGGCGGAACTGAAACTGGGACTTTTCGTGCTCTGCTGCGGAGGGCTTGTTTACGGTGAATACCAGTTGATCGTTCAACATTTCATGTAAGATGGATCCTTATATCTATCTCATCCTCTTGGTCGTCAGCCTGCCTCTCTACCTGATCGTAACCCTCTGGTTATTCGGGGGATGGGTGGGCTTTGTGCAAGCGATCCTGTTCTTGTTTCAAGATGACCTGGTATCCGCCATTGACGGTGAGTATCGGGAGGGCCGACGAGCCACCTTTAAGCTTTTCATATCCGTCGTGTTATACGCGATTCTAGTCCTGGGCGAATATTCATTCCTCATCGAATTCTTCCCACGTTTAGTGGGCGTCGAGCCGGAATGACGGGGGAGTTCTTAATCCTTTGCCGTCTTCGCCGCGGCGGGCGGGGGAGGCGCGGAGTCGGCGGCGTGTTTGGGCATCAATTGATCGCGGAGCAGCTTCTCGATGCGCTGGCATACTTTAGGGTTCTTTTCCATGAATTGGCGGGAGTTTTCGCGACCCTGACCGACGCGCTCGCCCTGGAAACTGAACCAAGCGCCGGATTTATCGACCAGCTTGTGCTGGACGGCCAGATCGAGCAGGTCTCCCTCGTAACTGATGCCATGCCCATACAGGATATCGAACTCGGTCTGGCGGAAGGGCGGGGCGCACTTGTTCTTGACGACCTTGACGCGCGTGCGATTGCCGACGTTTTCATCGCCGTCCTTGATCATCCCGATCCGGCGGATGTCGAGCCGGATCGAACAGTAAAACTTGAGCGCGCGACCCCCCGGGGTCGTCTCGGGGCTGCCGAACATCACGCCGATCTTCTCGCGAATCTGATTGATAAAGATCAGGCACGTCTTCGAGCGCGCAACCGATCCGGTCAGCTTGCGTAGCGCTTGACTCATCAGCCGGGCCTGCAGGCCGACGAAGTGATCGCCCATCTCCCCCTCGATCTCGGCCTTGGGGACGAGCGCGGCCACCGAATCGACGACGATCACGTCCAGCGCGTTGGAGCGGACCAATTGTTCGGCGATATCCAGCGCCTGCTCGCCATGGTCGGGTTGGCTGATGATCAATTCGTCGAGGTTGACGCCCAGCTTGCCCGTATAGACGGGGTCCACGGCATGTTCGGCGTCGATGAAAGCGGCCATCCCGCCCCCGCGTTGCGCGTTGGCGACCGCGTGCAGGGCCAAGGTGGTCTTCCCCGAGGACTCCGGCCCAAAAATCTCGACGATCCGCCCGCGCGGCAGACCACCGATCCCCAGCGCAATGTCCAGGGAGATCGACCCGGTGCTGATCACGGGGATATCGGTGACTTCCCACTCCCCGAGCTTCATGATCGACCCTCGACCGTGATGTTTCTCAATCTGGCTGATGACCCCATCGAGCATCCGCAGTTTCTCAGCCTGTTCATTCTTGACGGCGTTCTTGGCCACGATCGCTGCCCCCCTCGCCTATTGATTCATCCGCGCCGTTCAGGCTGTCCGCTGGGTTCACCGAGCTGAGCGGTCACGCGCTCGTCGATGCGCTGGATCAGTCCGCCCAGGAGCTGGCGCGTCGTCGCGGTTCCCTCCAGGTCGCGACGCGCCTCGTCCAGCTCCACGGCCAACTGGAACGTCGCCATCGCCATCGCGCGGGGGCCCAGGCCCACCCCGTTGCGCACGATTTCCTCGTAGACCCGATTCGCAACGTCCGCCGCGCGCTGGTATTGCGCCTCTTCCTCGGGCGTGACGCGAATGCGCAAGCTCTGGCCCCCAACGTTGACCGTCATGGATTTTGTGTCGTTCTGGTTCATCGGTCCTTCAGCCGCCTATTGGTGATGGGCTTTCTGATGTTCCCCGGCATGTTCATCTTGCTCGTGCTGCTCAGGTTGGCCCTCTTCGGCGCCGTCGCCCTGGACATCCTGTTCGAGCGAGTCGATCTTTTCCAGGATCGAGCGCAGTCGGTCGCGAACTTGCTTTTCTTTGTTGGCCATGCCCTCGACCTCGCGCTGCAAACTCTGCAACTGTTGCTGCAATTCCTCATTGCGCACGTTGAGGTTCTGCAGGGAGTCGATATGTTCACGCAGGTGTTTGTTCTCCTGGCGCAGGTTATTATTCTCCTGGCGCGCGGCGTCGAACATCCGCATGACCGACTCGACGCGTTCTTCGAGTTCCTGAAATTGTTCCAGCATACTTGGTTACCGATCTTCCGTGAAATGTTGACGGAATCGTGGCCGCCCCGCGCTTGGAAAGACGACCCACCATGCCCGGAGAGGGTCCATCCGTTCCCGTGTCGGCCAGGGTTGCGCCGTTGACCGGATGATCCATTAAGTCAGGCCCAAAGCGAGATTGCAAGTGATAATTTCATCTGTTTTCGTTTTATCTTCGCCTCGGCGCCGCGCCTTCCTATCCGGCTCTCGCCCGCCTCTCCAAGCTGAGGGTCCGCAGCCAGTACTGGATCATGACGCCCAGAGCCAGGACGAGGCCCAGCGATTCCCACATGGTGCGATGCGCGGGAGATAGCCCCATGAACGTGCCCATCAGGGCGAGGAGATCACACGCGGCAAAGCGAACCATGTTCATGCGCAGAACCTGGGCGTGCGAGAGGCCGGTGCGCATCAAACGCTGGTAGAGGTGCTCGCGATGGGCCTGGAGCAGGTTGTGGCCAAGCCGGGCCCGGCGCGCCAGGGTCAGGCAGACATCGAAGATGAACGGCAGCAGAATGGTCAGCGAGGTCAGCCCGCTCAGGCGCACGCCGAGCTGGCCGCGTTGACCCAGCACGACAAAGACCGCCAGCAGGTAGCCGACCGAGAGACTTCCCCCATCGCCCATGAAGACCTTGGAGGGGGGACGATTCCAGTAGAGGAACCCCCAACAGGCCATGGCCAGGATCGGCAGCAGATAGGCTTCGGCCCGGATCTGCTGGATGCGGTGCTCCAAGTATCCCGTCAGGAAAAGGGACAGAAACATCGTCACCGCCGAGAAGCGGCCGAAATTAGCCGCGAAGCCGTCCATCCCGTCCATGAAGTTGAATCCGTTGGTGAAGAAGAGGATCCACAGGACCGTGACCACCACCGCAAGAGCAAGCCACATGCGGGTGGAAAAGACGTGGGCGTGAATGATCCGCGGGACCGCCCCGCCTCCGGCCGCGGGGGCCAGCGCGGCAAGGGTCATCAGCCCCAGCTTCACCAGTGCCGGCAGGTCCGTAACGTCGTCGATCAACCCGACGATGAACATCAGCGCCCACCCCAGGCCCAACCAGGTCACCAGGGAGGGGTTGTAGGCTAACGGGGCGAACTCGTGGGGGGCGAGCCACCCGGCCAGCAGGAATCCCCCCGAGCACAGGCCGAACGCCAGCGCCAGTCCCACGCCTCCCAGGCGGGGTTTGGGGACGGTGTGCGAGCTGCGCTCGTTGACGTGGCTGACGATCCCCCGCGCCTCGGCCCAGCGAGCGAAAAACCCGGTCAGCCGGCGGCCCAACAGAAAGGCCACGACCATCGCCGCCGTGAACGCGGTGAGTTCGAGTACGAAAAGCAGGGCGGTGGTTTCAAGCTGGGTCATGGCCGTTCGGGCCGATGGGGGGATGGCATCGCGGGTGTTGAGGAAACCCTAACCCACTTCGATAAGCTGCCCGTCGAAGGCAAGTTTGGCCCAGTCGGGCAGATCACGGTTGGTCGTCTCATGGTCGAGTTCGTCGGCGATGTGTGTAAAATAGGCCTGGCGCACGCCAAGCCGCCGGCAAGCCTCCAGCGACTGCTCCAGATTGAAATGGGTCGAGTGCGGCCGGTGACGCAGGGCCGAGATGATCAGGACGTCGAGATCGCCCAGCAGGTCGATTGAGCGGTCGGGGATGCCGCTGCAATCGGTGAGGTACGCGAACCTCCCCAGGCGGAAACCGAGAATGGGCAACTTGCCGTGCAACACCTCCAATGGGAGGACCTCGACGCCCACGCAATCGAACGGAACGGTCGGCCGGACTGGGACCAGGTCCAGTTGAGGCACGCCGCCTCCCTTCTGGAGCGGGTTAAAGCAGTAGTTGAACCGGGTGACAAGGTCATCGATGAAAGGCTGGCTCGAGTGAATCGGGATGGAGGCACCTTGAAAATAATTATAGGCCCGCAGGTCGTCGATGCCGTTGACGTGGTCGGAGTGGGTATGGGTCAGCAGGACGGCGTCGATGCGTGGCATCGGCCAGGCCAGCATCTGCCAGCGGAAATCGACGGAACAATCGACCAGGAAATGGCGGTCGCCGATCTGGATCGAGATGCTCGAACGCATGCGCTTGTTGCGCGGATCCTCGGAGGTGCAAACCGCGCAGGTGCAACCGACGACGGGTACGCCCATCGACGTGCCCGAGCCCAGGACGCGAATCTTGAGGGGTGGGTAGACGGGCGGCACGGTCTGGTCTTGGCTTGCGGTGATTTGTTTTGAATTCTAGACCTTGGCCCACCAAGATCGTCTTTCATAACGCACGCGGGGCCCCATCATTCCGATGCTTTTGCCCTTGGGCCTCCCAGACTAACGCCCCTCCGAGGGCGATGCAATCCTTTAGCCCCAACGGGTAATCCCTTTAGCTTCAATGGATTCCAGCCGTCGTCTCAAGATCCTGCGCGTGATCACCTGGCTGCCCGTCGGCGGTATCGAGCGGCGGTTGGTGGCGACGCTGCCGCGGCTGGATCGCGAACGGTTCGACGTGTCCCTCGTTTGCATCCGCGAGCGGGGGCCGTTGGCCGAGGAGCTTGAGGCCGCCGACATCCCGGTCGAATGCGTCCCGCTCCACAGCCGCTGGGACCCTTGGGGGCTGCAGCGGCTGGCTGGGCTGATGCGCGAACGCCGGATCGATATCGTCCACGGCCACATGTATCGCGGCAACGTGCCGGCGACGGTCGCGGCGCGGCTGGCGGGGGTGCGGCGCGTGTGGTGCCAGGTCCATAACGTCGACACCTGGGAGACCCGCCGTCAGGCGTGGGTCGACCGCCGGCTGTGCCGCTGGCGAAGCGGCATGATCGCCGTCAGCGAGAGCGTGCGGGGGGACGTGATCGAAACGCTGCGCCTGCCGCCCGAGCGCGTCAGGGTTATCCGTAACGGGGTCGAGATCGAGAGGTTCAGCCTGGCGCGAGGCCGACGTGGCCAGTTACGCGCCGAGCGCGGGGTCCGCCCCGACCAGACCGTCTTTCTGTTCGCCGGACGGCTGGTCGAACAGAAGCGTTGCCGTGATTTCCTCGACGCCTTCGGCCGGCTCCAGAGCGAGCCGGCGGGGGAGGGGCTTCGGGCCTGGATCGTGGGCGACGGGCCGTGCCGCGAGGCCCTGGAGCGTCAGGCGGGCCGGCTCCCGCGACCCGATGCGGTCCAGTTCTTCAGCGCGCGGGACGACGTCGAGGATTTCATGGCCGCGGCCGACGTTTTCGTCCTCCCCTCGACCAAGGAGGGGTTCTCGAACGCATTGGTCGAAGCGATGGCCTCGGGTTTGGCCATCGTCGCGACCGACGTGGGGGGCAACACCGAGGCCGTCCGCGACGGCCTGGAGGGACGGATCGTCCCGCCGCTCAAGACCGACCCACTCACCGAGGTGCTGCGGGCACTGTGGAGAGAACCGGAACTGCGCCGCCGACTGGCCGAAGCCGCCCGGACCCGCGCGCCGCTCTTCAGCCTTGACCGCATGATCACCGAACTCGAAGACCTCTATACCGAGTCCCATGAGATGGAGGGCTAGACGGCTGGACCTCACCCCGACCCAGGCCCTGTGGCTGGCCGATTTCGTCCGCCTGGTCCACCTGATGATCGTCCTGTTTATCGTCGCCGGGCTGTGCCTGATTTGGGTGGGCTACCATCAAGGCTGGCGCTGGATCGCGAACGGCATCTTCCGCCTGGTCCACCTGCTGGCGATGGGCCTGGTGGCCGTCCAGACGATTTTGGGCCGCGCCTGCCCGCTGACGATCTGGGAATGGGAACTGCGCCAACGGGCCGGCCGGGGCGGAAACGATCCAGGGTCGTTCATCGATTACTGGACCGAGCGCATCCTATTCTTCGATCTCCACCCCGCGTTCTTCGCCGTTCTCTACATCCTGTTCTTCGGCGCCATCATCTGGACCTACTGGAAAATCCCGCCCCGGCCGCTTCGACTACCTCGTTGAAAGCCCTACGCGTGAAAACTCAGCCCTCTCCCCTGGATGGAAACGCCGGTAAACGATGCGACACATCTGACGGCATTGGAAGATGGATTTATTTGCACACATGCGACGTTCATCGCTGCTTTACGTCTAAAGGCGCCTCGGACGGCGTAGTGGCGGATTTGGACTTGGCGGAGTAGAGGGGGGGGGGTGAAGGCCGGATGGGGATTTGGCCTTCGATCGTGTGGCTCGGTCGAGGCTAGCTCTATCCGAGCTGTTGCAGCGCGGACCGTTGTCCTGCATGGACGCGGGTTGGGGACTGACGGCGCATTGGCCGAACATCCTTAGAAAGAGTGTAGCATGGATGGAAATGTGGGTGTAGGGAGGACTAGGAGGGTTTGTAGGTGGCGGCGCTGATAGCCCGGCGGCCGCTCCTTCCTCGAGGATCTTTTGTAATCGTGCGCCCTTCTTCCGATCCCAGCGGCTGTAATCGCCGCAAACGGGCGAGTCTCACAGTCTACCGGAACGGACCCCGGCAGTGGACCTACTCCCTATATCCGGTTACGCTCAGCGGTACGTTTTTACTCCGTGATCTTTACTTCTGGATTTGAGTTTGGTTTTCTTAGTGTCGTCGGTAGCAGCATGTTGCGCCTTTTCGATCACGTGGTGGTCTTTACTTCTGGATTTGCATTTGGTTTTTTGGTACCGCCGGTAGCAGCATGTTCCGCCTTTTCCATCACGTAATCGAATGGCAATACTAGAGCCTGTTAACACAAACGGAGCATGTCGACGGCAAGGGCGAAACAGATAAAACCGGCAAACATAACATCCAACTTCTCAAAACGGGAAAAGATCCGACGAAAGCCTTTCAAACGACGGAAAAGCCGCTCCACTTCTATTGCATTTTTTATACATTTCCCGCTCATATCCCCAAGGATACATCCGGTTGCGCTTTGGAGGAACGATTGGTTCCATCCCCAAATCCACGACCATTTGGCGCATGACATTACCTTCGTAGGCGCGATCCATGAGCATATAGCGGATCT
>Ga0310121_10000546_pt1 | contig 41082 bp, 29 predicted proteins | sample CB27_Tmax_986_MG_FD_203504 | JGI IMG/M metagenome (GOLD analysis project Ga0310121, IMG submission 203504) | Marine microbial communities from Western Arctic Ocean, Canada - CB27_Tmax_986 | ecosystem: Environmental > Aquatic > Marine > Oceanic | place: Canada: Western Arctic Ocean | collected...
GGCCCCCCCCCCCCAGCGACCGTAAAGAAGATGGTGTCCGTGACCACAGGATCAAGTGGAATGTGAACGCCATCCCCGACGACCGCAATCAAGCGATGTTCGCCTGGCGCCACGCCTTCTAGGGTATGCACGCTCGTGCCATCCCCCTTGTGGATGATCCCTTCGACACCCGCGGGGATCACTTCGCCCATGGGCGTGACATCCGCGTCCAGGAAGAGGTGATGGTGCCCGGTGGCAGGATCCATGACACCCGCTTCGACGACCGAAATTCCTGTCGTCTCGAGAACGACCTCGACGGTCGAGCCCATGACCTGGGCTCCGTCCATCGGTTGGGCGAAAGACACTGTACCTGATACCATGGGCTGCCCAGGGGCCTCCTCGTCAGAAGCGGCGTCTCCGCAGCCCACGAGCACGAATAGTCCTGTAATGGGTAGCCCTACGATCCGCCATGTTCGCATCGAACTGTCCCCCAAAGCTTTATGGTTTCCATTTCGAGATTCCGTACGGGCAAGAAAACGACCCGGACCTCAAACATTCTGACGAACGTGGGCCCTCAGGGAAACCCCCGCTCGCCCAGATCGTGTCCTACGTAGAGTCCGACAGGATCTACCCTGATAGATTCCAGCCTGACTCAGCGCTGCCTACAGACCCCACCAATCATCGATTTGGATGAGATTCCGGATCAGGATCTTGAGCGCACATTATTCATCAGTGGCTCTTCCTCCACCACAATTATTATACCCTGATCTTCCGTTCAGTTATACCACGCGAGCCAAATCTGGTCCTCCTCCCTAACCTACACCTCCCACCAGATCGAACTGCGGATGTGGATGGGGATCAGACAACTCTCACCGTGGCTAGTCCCGAAAGCTCAGTGACACGGACACGCAGGGACTTGTTCACCTAGGTCGAAATCCCCATCGAACAAGGAGACCTGTCCAGTTTGTGAGATCCGATTCCATAAACTCATCAGGACAAGTGAGTAAGATCAAGCATCACGTCGGCTGGAAGTCTTCCCCGCGTCACCAGCACCGAAACCAGATCTCATGTCCGCCCCTGATGGCTTTTGATACACTCTCAGTCCAAACTCCGGAATCGTAGCCAGGACATGATCGAAAATGTCCGCCTGAATGTCCTCATAATACATCCAGCGGGTGTCCGACGTGAATACGTAGATCTCAATCGGTAACCCTTCTGGTCCCGGGGAAAGCTGCCGAACGAGGAGAGTCATGTCGGCGTGAACGCCAGTGTGCTGTTTCAAATACTGGAAGATATACGCGCGGAGTGTACCAACATTCGTCATCCGCCGCACATTGGGCACACGAATCTTCTCGTTGACGCCATGCTCATGATTATGGACCTCTATATCGCTTCGCTTCCGTTCTATGTAGTCGCCGAGCAGCTCCCATTCGGCGAACCGTTCCACTTCCCCGTCAGTGAGGAATCGAATCGTCGTTTGATCGATGTCGAACGATCGTTTGATACGCCGTCCCCCCGACTCCTGCATTCCTCGCCAGTTCCTGAAAGAGTGCTCCAGGAACTTGTGAGTCGGGATCACGGAGAACGTCAAGTCAAAGTTCTGTACCTTGACCGAATTCAGCGCGATGTCCACCACGTCTCCATCTACTTCGAATTGGGGCATCTCAATCCAGTCGCCGACTCGAAGTAGGTCATTCGTCGTGATCTGGATTCCGGCGACCAGCGAGAGAAGGGTATCACGGAAGACGAGCAGGAGGACCGCAGTCAAGGCTCCGAGTCCACTCAGGAAGATCACTGGCGATCGGCCCATCACGATCGAGACTACCAGAATCAAGCCCGCAAGATAGACGATAATATTCCCCACCTGGAGGAACCCCTTTATGGGTCGCTCCTTCGCCTGAGGGAGTTGGGAATAGATCCGCTGGCCGCCCTCTAGCGCCGCATCAAATGTGCGGACGAGCACCACGACCATCGAGGCGAGGAGGAGGCGCTGGACGATCGTGGCCCCCCCCTCCGGGACCCCTGGGACGAGAAGGACGCCATAGTACCAGATGATGAGCGGAACACCCCAGGTGAGGCGTTGGGGCATCTGCGCCTCGAATAGGACGTCATCCCAGTCCATGGGGCTGTGTCGGGCAATGTTCTCCAATAACCGGAGGATGTAGCGCCGCACCAATCGGTGAACGACCTCCCCAAGGACAATGACAACTAGGGCTATCGTCAGTCCGCCCCAGATCGGGTTCGCGGCGAGCCAACCTTCTATAAAACTCAAGAGCGGCTGGATCTGATCTATTTCCGATCCAGGGAGTGGTTCGGTGACCTGAGCAGCAAGCATGACAAGCTGAACGTAAGGAGGGAGGTTCATTCCGGGCCCTGGGTTGATCGGTACGGTTGTGGCTCCAGGCCTCAGACCCGGAGTTGATCTTATTTCAATAGAAATGATGACCCGATGGGCATGGCACTCCCAGGGATCGAGCAGTGGACTATCCTCGTCAGCAGCCATCCTTTCACTGGTGGACCGGTGGCAAATCTGCTGATAGTTTCCTCCCAATCACTCGTGACACCTAAAAATACGCACAAGGGAAAACTACATGGTACACAATCTAGCGTCGAGACGAGCCGGCATGCTTTTCGTTGCAGCGCTGGTGGCAGGCTGCGCTAGCGCAGCAGAGCCAGAGCTCACAGCTGGGCCTGTCCCAGTTGCCGATGCCAGAGTTACGTCGACTCCTGAGCTGATCGCGGACGGTCAACAGATATTTGGTGGAGCTTGCTCGGTTTGCCATGGCGCCGGCGCTGTCGGTGGGCAATTTGGCCCAAACCTCACTGACGATGAATGGGCTTGGATCGATCCAGCCAGCCCTACCGCAATATCGGATCTCGCGAACCTCATCCGGACTGGCGTTATGGAGCCTCGCATCTCCGACTCTGGAATGCCACCGATGGGCGGACGAAACCTTACCGATGCCCAACTCAATGCGTTAGCCGCCTATATTCTGTCTCTCTGATCTAACTCATGGTTGAGCCCATAAAGGTAGGCCCCTTGGGGATCGAAACCCTGGATCGTCATTTGACAGCAACCGCTCCGCAATCTACTCTCACTTGGGCGAGTATCTGAAGGGTAGGAAGAAGACCAGTAACTGAGGAGATTCTGAGGATCTGAGAGACACGTATTCTCAGGTCCTCCTTTCTTTTCTTTTTTCTTCTCGGCGGTGCGCCTACGCAAAGTGCGGGAGCGGACAATCTCGCAGCTGACAGGTGAATGAGCGGCACGGCACAACCTGACCCCGACTTCACCAACGACCCGGAGTATGGAATGAGCACCACCGGAACGGTAAAGTGGTTCAACGACGCCAAGGGATTTGGCTTCATCACTCCTGAGGACGGCTCGAAGGACTGCTTCGTCCACCACAGTGCAATCCAGCAGGAGGGGTTCAAATCCCTGTCTGAGGGCGAGCGCGTTCAGTTCGACCGAGTTGAAGGAGAGAAGGGACCTGCCGCGGAGAATGTGACAAAGGTGGCTTGACCATCATCGCTTCTTCCCTGGACCATGGTCACGAAGGCCCCCGGGCTTAAACCGGGGGCCTTCGTGATTTCATGGCTATGGCAAGAAACTGGACTCTCCCCCTAGCAGTAGTCACTCTTCCTCCCAGATCCCCTCGCTAACCAAGAATTCCTGAACTGCTTCTGCCCGCCGATTATGGTCGCGGACGAGTGAGTCGCATCGGCACGCCAAATCTCTCAACTCCCCAGTTTGCCGCTCCCACTCCCGGATCGACTCGTTGTAATCTACGACGCGCCCGATGTACGCGTCATAGACGTCGCTAGGCACTCCCCTGGGGTCGAGGGCCTCGAGCGAGTCAACCTCCTGTCGCAGCCGCTCAGTTCCACGATTAAGCGCCTGAAATCGGATCTCAGACTTATTCCGGATGGCAAGACAGGCATCGATCTCGGCCCGTAGGCTCACCAAATCGTCTCGCAACCCAACCGCAACCACTGACGACGAATTCTCCCGTGTGAAACGGTCAAGCATTGATGACCCACCCGCCATCACAAACAGAATGATCCCGCCGAGGAGCCAGCGATTCCCACCTCTGCTCAAACCTCATCTCCCTGAGTTCTACATCGGATCACTGGGCTTCGACGAGTTTCAGGATGTAAAACACAGGCGAGGAAGTCGAGCTTGTAACATCGGCGTGATGATACATTGGAGCAAGCCAGCGGGCCGCCCATTCAGGACGGTTCGCACGTAGGGGTCCCGCTTGCTGCGCAGGGCCCCTACGTGCGAAGATCAATTCACTCAACGGGCCACCCTAAATCCTCGACCGTGGGACGATACGTCATGGTGGCCATCTTGGCTTCCAGGAGAGCTTGTATGACTCAGAGATTATTTTATTTGGTCGCGGCAGCCGCGGTGGGGGGGATTCTCCCAGGGGCCGCGATCGCACAGGAAGCCAACGGCTCTCATACGCATATTCGGCACGTCCTCGAAGCGTTCGCCCCCACTCCGGAGGGAGAGGGTTTATTCCCTATAGCCGTAGCCGAGGCCTCGATCGCTCTGGAACATGCTCGACTCGCAGGCGGCGACCCGACGAATATCGATCCTATGATACGGCATACCAGACACGTATTGAACGCAATCGACCCCGAAGAGTTCGCAAATGGACCGGGGTTGGGATTCGGAGTAACGAGGGCCACAGAGGGAATCGTTCAGCACATTGAACTGGCTGCCAGTTCGAGCGAAGCCTCCGCAAATGTCCGGACCCACTCAACGCATGTGGTAGCCGCCGCAAGAGGTGTGACTCAACGGGCAGAACAAATCGTGGACCTTGCGAGACAAATCCTGTCGTCCGGGGTGTACACCCGAGCGTACCCGCTGGTCGAGCAACTTCAGGTCTTATGTGAGGAACTTACTACCGGAACCGATGTTTCCGACGATGGGGATATCTCGTTAGAAGAGGGTGAGGGCGGAATCCAACAGATCCAGCAACACCTGGCATTGATGGTCGAAGGGGAAGGGATACTCTGAAGTCAACAGAGTTGACTACAAACCAAGCCGACCGCGTCCGATTCGACTCAAATCCAGCTGTCGACTAAACTTTATCGAGGCTGTCCGTTCGAGAAGGTTACTTGTGAGGCCCGCAAGTCTTTCATACTGCCGCTCGTTGAAGACGATGAACAGACCCGTCCCCGCCGTATCGACCCAGCCGAACCGGAAGTTTCCAGACCAAACAGCCGTCTGCGTATTGTATTGGATGAGAGACTGAATGTAGAGGGTGGGGCTAAACGAGTAGCCAATCCGGCTGCTGAGCAGAGTAGTGTCGAAATTCCCTCCCGGCCCCGGAAGTTCAATCTTGTTGTACTCTAGACCGATTGCTCCAGCCAGAGCACCCCCGAGCTGAAACGACAGGGACGTGTTCCCTCCCTGGCGACTTCCAGAGAAGAACTGTCCGAGCAAGAGACTCGTACGCCACACGACAGGCACCTGAGTGCTCGTATTGACCCCGGGAGCAAATAGCCAACCGGAGTACTCCCCAGTTGATACTTCAACTGAGGTTCGGTCGCCGTCATCGTCAACGCCTGTTGTCAGACTCAGTGGCTCGGTGATCCCATCGAAGATCCAGTCAGCCGCAAAACTGAATTGGCCACCGTTCTCAAGGTTCATCATATTATGCATATGGAACGTGGCCGTCTCCTTGACTCCACTTCCAAGTCCATGCGCAACGGTGTAACTCGTATGGGGACTAAACTGTCGAATCCAGTCCGACGAAGGCACCCGGATATCGCGCCAAATGGTTCCCGACACCTGTTGGAAGTCGGAGCGTCGAAGGTAACCGACCTCGGGATTGAAGTTCGCGCCAATTCGATCGTAGGAGCTTCTAAACTGCCAGTTTGGGTCCCGGTAGGTGGCCGTGAGGATGATCGCCTCACGAGCGTCGGTCAGGGTTTCCTCACCCGGAACGCTTGTCGTCGTCGCGCCCATTACACCAGTGAAGTTGAAGAACTCTCCGATCCCGATGTTAGCATCTGCCGCAAAGGTACGCCCATGATCATTCGCGACCTCGATCGAGGAGCGCTCAGTGAACATCACGCCCACTCCGGATCGATTCGGAAGCTCTCGTGAGAGCCGAGCTACCGAGTAGCCATTCCCCGATTGCCCAACCTGCGCTCCCCCTGTGCGCATGTGAATTAGCCCCACATCAAGACCTCCTGCCCTCCCGCTCAACCGACTCCCCCACTCGATCGGGACGGGCACCCCACCCTCTCCAATCCCAATCCTCCGACTGAAGAACATCTGGGCTGACTGGTTGTTACCAACGGCGAATCGCCCAGCATTTTCAAGAAAGAACGGACGCTTCTCCGGAAAGAATAGGCTGAATCGAGTCAGGTCCGCTTGCTCGTTGTCCACCTCTACCTGTGCGAAGTCGGTGTTCACCGTCAAATCGAGTGAAAGGGCTGGAGTAATCCCGATCTTCGCATCTGCACCCACTTCGAATGGATAGTCGACCGCCAGGCTGTTGGCCGGGACCTTCTGCGCAGAGCTGAGGGCATAGGGGGTAAAGGTCATCAGCCTCTGGGCAGGAACATTCAGGTCCTCCAGCACCCCCGCGTACGAGACCCGATAGAGATTGTCCTGACGAAAGAGGGGGGCCCAGTATACCTGCTCGTTCTTTCGCCCTATGTATCGGCCGAAGTTGACGCCCCACTCCTGCTCCGTCCCAGCCCCATACCGTAGGGTGGAGAATGGAATTCGGAAAAAGGCGTACCAACCCTCCTCATCGCGGTCCGTTGATACCGTCCAGCTGCCATCCCAGTTGATGTTGAAGCCCCCCTGGGCGCCCCCCTGCTGTCGTCCAGCGTTCCCACGCGCGCCACCTCTACCCCTGCCGGTTTGGCGACCTTCATCGATCACCTGTCCATCGTGCTCGATACCTCCCGGATTCGTGGCGAAAGCAAAACCGTTCTCATCGTCGTTATAGGTGTCTAAAACGAGGAGAAACGCGTCGAAGCGAGTGAGACTCGCGTCTCGACGTTGCTCCCCAACGACAATCTGACTCGGCTCCGAGTCGTACAGCCATGCACCGACATAGATCGCTTCCTCGTCAAAAGCGACCCTCACTTCTGTCCGTTCCGAGGCAGGCAATCCCTCGGTCGGCTCACTTTGGATGAAGTTGCTAATGACCTCCGCTTCTCCCCAGGCCAACGGATCCCGCCAGTTATCTGCACTCAGACCCTGAGAAAGCTGGCCCGCCGACATTCGTACAGCTCCACCAACAGTCGGTGTCGACGCTCCAGCTGGCTCGGTTTGCGCGGAAATGGACCCAGCCGCCACAGCACAAATCACCGCAATAATTGCTATGTGTAGAAGGCAGCTAAGCCTCACCTCGCGTATACAGGGCAGAGGGGTCATTACTCTTCGGAATTGCTCGGTGTTAGAGGCACAGGACAAAAAACATCCGCTCGCCATATATGAAACTCCTAAAAAACTTTGACTTTGCGCTCAGCTCTGTACCTCGGCCTGTCAGGCCGCAATGGCGGGGCAAAATCAATGCGCTCCAAGGCCCATTCCATCCGACCGCCGATGCGTCACAGCCGTCGGTGAAAGAATCCTTGGAGCGCAGTTCGCAAATTTATCTACAACAGCTAATACGAGGATCAACAGGGATGACTTAATTTCCGTTGAGCCGAATGAACTTCTGGACCCGATGTCCTGTTTGCACTTCTCCGGTATACATATTTCCCTGAGAATCAAAGTCCATATAGTGTAACCAATCAAATTGGCCCGGCTGTATTCTCCCCTGTCCCCAGGAGTACACAACCTCCAGCGTCTCCCGGTCGAGGGTCCAGACCTTGTTGTTAGTCCCGTCCGGAACGTAGATGAACCGCTGCTCAGTATCCAACGGATCGAACTCCACTTCCCACGTGGATCCAGGTCCGTATGTCTCCGGTGCAAGAACGGCCTCAGTTACGTATGTCCCATCTTTTTGGAACACCTGAATCCGGTTGCTGGGACGGTCTGTCACATATACGAGACCATCATTGGAGATCGCCACACCATGGACAGGCGTACGCCAGGTTCGACTCGGTGGCGCGTTGGGATCCCACGGACCCGGGTCTTCGTCTACCGGCATTTCACCGTAGGCTCCCCAATGTCTACGATATTCTCCCGTCTCCGCATCGAAAACGGATAGTCGGCGGTTTCCGTATCCGTCCGCCACGTAGATCTCGTTCGTCTCCGGATCCACCTCCATGACCGACACTCGGTTCACGGAGTTCGTATCGTTACTGCCCTCACTGACCCCTACCGCACCAATCTGCATAACGAATTCACCGTCAACCGTAAACTTCATCATGTGGTGGTCGTTCGTACCGTTTCCCGCAACCCATACGAAGTTGTTGTGATCCACGTGAATCCCGTGCTCACTGTTGAACCACTGATACTCACCGGTGGGACTATCACCACCCCACGCGTGAATGACGTTTCCCTCAGGGTCAAAGGCAAGAACGGGAGGAGCGGTAGTACAGCAGAGGGATTGGAGAGGATCGTGACCCCACGTCTGATCTCGTGTGGTCTGCAGCGGAGTCGATCCCGCGTTTGTCCCCTGCACAGTAAACGGACGATGGATGATCCAGACATTGTCATCACCATCAACAGCGGTGCCGGCAATCTGTCCCATAATCCAGTTGTTGGGGAGGGGCTGTGGCCAAAACGGGTCCACTGTAAACTGCGCCACACCCTCCGGAACCTGTGGTCCAGACGCGTCAGGGGGGTGATTTCCCATGCTCTGGGTCATGGCCATGCCAGCACCTTCCCCGCTATCGGGCATACTGCCGGCTTCACAACCCAACAACATCAAGCTCACCACCAGCCCCACACCTACTAACAGGCTCTTGGGTGCCTTCGTATCCATAATTTATAACCTCTGCGAAAGACGACCTTCCCGAACAGACGATTACGATATCTGAGACTCTATGAATAGACAAGCTCTTCCGAGTTCTCCTGTAATCCAGCTAGCTAAAGCGAAAGGACAGACACGACGAATCCCCCTTACCAACCCCCACCGGGAAACGGATCGTCTTCCCACCATTCGACATCCGGCCTTTGGGACCACAGAATCCCCCGAACAAGTAGCTCCGTATCATCCGTCAACTCTTCGAGGAGCCTCATCGACATTTCCTCCGTGAGAGGACCAGGATCTCCTTTCGCCAAGGCTTCCTGTGCTCCAAACAAGATCGCCTCCGAGGCTCCTGCATTCTCCGATGGCGGAATGTCCTCGGGATCCTCGCCGACTTCTCCCTCAGATGACTCTGATGATGCTTGTTCAGACTCGTCCTCCCGCATTTCCGCCTCTCCACCCGCGTCGTTTGCCGGACCTTCCCCGAAGACCTGAGCCAGTTCGCCATAGATTCGCAGCGCTAGGGCAAGGTTCCACTTTGCATTCTCATCCGCTGGATCAAGCCGCAGTGCTGACCGGTTGTGGTCGATCGAAGCCGAAAGGAGCGGGACCGCCGAAAAGGGATCGCTGTCCGCCTCAATACCAGTGAGCAGGCGGTACCCAAGATTATAATGAGCCCGCTGTACCGCTGTTACATCCGAACCCTCAATCGCACTGATCAGATACCGTTCGGCCTGCTCCGATTCCATCTGAATTAACGCAGTACCGAGGTTATACGATGCCCGGAATCCCAGCGCAGTCGTATCAATTCGGACCGCGTAGACGTCCGCGGCAGCGCGAGCGGAACCGGCCCGATAGAGACGGTTTCCTTGCTCCAGAGTCGTCCGGTTTTGTCCTACAGCCACAGCCAACAGGATGCCAGTGAGGACAATCCCTACCCACGCAAGTCCTGTAATCCCGTATGGCCGAAGGTTCCTCACGACTTCCTCCACGACAGCATCATCCGCCTTCCTCGGCCAGGCGCCTCCAGAAGGCTATCCAAGAGCAGCAAAAGCAGACCAACACTCGCGAGTACGAATGTGAGATCCGACCCAGCCAAGTAGGGTCCGACCATCTGCTGCTGAGCTCCGGGTTGGAGTGCCCGATACATGCGGCGAAGAGCGGAACTATCTTCAGCCCGGGCGTATTCACCCCCACCCTCTTGAGCAATTCTCTGGAGCAGAGGTTCCTGCAACCTGGATATCCCCGGAGCACCCGTAATATCCAGCACTAGCCCGCCCATCTGATATGTCCCCCGTGGGAGCAACATCTCGCCCCCCTGCAGGGTGCCCACCCCGACCGTGTGCACTGAAACCCCGTCGGCCCTCGCATCCCGGACGGCCGCCGTGATCTCTTCATTCGGTTCGCCCGCCTCCCCATCACTGATAAGGACAACAGCGCGCGTGCGCATCGCGTCCTGGGCCGAGAGAAGGGTCGCCGCATCCCGGATTCCAGCGGACAATAGTGAACCAGGGTCCTGCGCACTCACGATGGTCGGGGTGACTCCCCGGAGAAGAAAGGTCAGGGCTTCAATATCTTCCGTCGGTGGAGCAAGGGTATACCCCTTCCCAGCGAAAAGCAGGAGCCCAACCCGTGTCCCTTCGGCCCTTTCCAACACCTCTCCCGCAATCTGAACCGCTTGAGCCAACCGAGTGGGGAAAAGGTCCGTCGCCTGCATCGATGCCGACACATCGATTGCGAGAACCACGCTGGTTCTTGGCTGCGGAGCCACAAGCCCTCCTTCACCTCCAACCCAACCAGGCTCGGCAGCGGCACCGGCTAATGCAAGCACAGCCGAAACGAGTAGCACGATCCTCTCAATTCGTAGGCGATATAGGTTCGACGCTGATACCCGGCTAGCTCCCCTGCGGCCTCCCAGGAAATTTGCCAGACGTCTCCGGCGTCGTGCGTGGCTCACGAAGCCTAAGATGATCAGAAGGGCCACACCGGCACCGAGTTGGAAAAACACCGGGTAGAGGAAGATCATGGGACGACCCCCCAACGAGAGCCCCGTAGAGCAGCCATCATGCCCATCAGGAGGAGTGCCAACGCCAGGAACCACACTCGTTTTGGTTGGCGCGTCTCGAACTCCACCACTCCTCGTGTCGGAGCTTCAATCCGGTCGATCTCCAGGTAGATAGAATCCAGGGCGAACGCACTTCCGGCCCGGAAATACCGACCTCCAGTAAGCGCAGATACGCCAGAGAGCACTGTCTCGACGTCAGTCGAGTTTTGATTCTGACGACCAACGACACGCACCATCCCAGAGGCCTCACCCGAAGACACCAGACTGATTGAGTAGATTCTAATTCCCATCGTGGCCGCAGCTCGAGCAGTCGCGAGAGGCAGAACTCCCGCAGCGTTGTGGGCCCCATCAGTGAGCAGGATAATGACCCTGGCCTCACGCTCTGATTCAAGTAGCCTGTGGATCGAAGTCAGGATCGCGCCCGAAATGTCCGTCCCATTCCGAACCAGTTCTACTTCTAGAGACTCGACTCCGGCCACGATCAGATTCGCGTCGGACGTGGGGGGAATACGGGTGAATGCCTGGCCACCGAATCCAACAAGGGTCAGCTCGTCATAGGGCCGGCGCTCCGCGAAGCGAACCGCTGCTCGCCGTGCCACGTTGAGTCGACTCTCGCCGTCCATGTCCTCTGCGAGCATCGAGGTTGAGAGGTCCACTGCGAGTACGATGCCCTTCCCTTCCGGAGAGGTCTCCCGGACAACCTCCACACGCTGTGGGCCGGCAAGAGCGACAATCACACAGGCCATTGTCATCGCTCTTAGAAATTGCGGGAGGCCAAGGAGGATTTTGGATGATGCAACCCACCCACCTTGGAGTAGCCTCGCAGATTCTCCGCGTGCGAAGAGCACTCCGCGACCAACCCACGGCCAAACCACAAGGCCCCAGAGTGGAAGAAACAGAAGCAAATAGAGCAGGCTGGCCCGCTCGAACTGGACTAGCATCCAGGAGTTGACTAGGACCCCCTCGTTGACCGCTCGGAAGAGATCCTAGCGATGAGGAGATCCTATGGCCTGAATCCGACCGTCCCCTCGATCTCCGACGAACAACAACCCTTGGGAATCCCGCATGAGAGCGTGCCCGGCGTTCATCTCTCCCGCCGTAGGACCGGGACTCCCAGTCCCCCGCTTCATCAGGAGCCGACCCTCACTAGAGAACTTCACGATCCGGTTGTTTCCCCCGCCCCATGACTATCGACCGCAACCCTGCCGCTACGGTTCCCCCAACCGGAATACATACATGGCGTTGGCCTGTGGGCGGCTCACAAACTCAGTCGCAAGGAAGGTTGCAATGCGCCAAGGACTCCCACCTTGCCGTGCCGCGGTCATGGCCACGTACTGCACACCATCCACCTCGAACGTCATCGGGAAACCTTGGACTGTCGTGCCGAGTCGAGTCCGCCAAAGAACCTCTCCAGTCTCGATGTCGAATGCTCTAAACCACCGATCATAATCTCCAGCGAACGCGAGTCCTCCCGCCGTAGTGAGAGTGGCCGTAAGGAAGGGGGCTCTTTGCTCGATGCTCCAGACCTCCTCCATCGTGGCGACATCAACAGCTGCGAGTTTCCCGAAATTTCCGTCTGTTCCCGGCATTTCTTTCCAGGCTCGCTCTCCCCCACTACCTCCTGATCCCTGTGCGAGAACGATCTCGCGGGCGGTCATCTCCATACAGCTTTGGCTCAACGGAAGAACCATCAAGCCGGTATCGGGCGAATAGCTAGTCGCCTGCCAGTTGTGTCCACCTGCCGTGGAGGGACAAACCGACACCCAGTCACCTATTCCGGCATTCTGGATATCGTCCCGATAGGTAACGGCACCCGTCTCGGGATCAATGGAAAGAATGTTCTGAAAGACCATCTCCTTCATCCCAAGGAAACTCCCATCCCGCCTGTCCAGCTTCCACAGGATGCCGTGTTTACCAATTGCCAGGAGGGCAGGAACGCCCTCGATATCTACGAGGACCTGCTCGAATCCCTCGTCCATGTCCAGAGATTCGGCGGGAACGTGCTGACGGTACCAAACCATGCGCCCAGTATCTACATCGAGAGCCAGAGTCGAATTCGCAAAGAGCGTGGAATCGGCCATTGTGAGCCCGCGGCTAACAGCCATCCACGGCTTCGCCTGTGCGGTGCCGAAGTAGACCAGGCCAAGCTCTGGATCCCAGCTACCGCCATTCCACATTTCCCCTCCGGCACGCAACTCAAACGGCATGTCGCCCCAGGTGTCTCCACCGGGCTCGCCAGGCCTATTGATCACCGGCGTTCGCCACAACTCCTGGCCCGTTCGGGCGTCATGCGCACTGACGAAACACTTATCTTCGGTAAATCTGCCACAGCCGTTAACCCCATTGATCACCTTTCCATCCGCGACGATCGGACCCGCAGTGTTACCGAAACCCGTCTCGACCTCCCAGACAACGCGTCCGGTCCGGGCCTCCAGCGCTACCATCGCCCCATCTGGAGTAGCCGAGAGAACGAGATCCTCCCAGAGAGCAACGCTTTGTACCCGCTGTCCGATATTGGCATCCTTCCGACGATACTCCCAGAGGATAGTGCCATTCGCAGCATCCAGTGCCTGAACGGAGCCACCTGCAGCGGTCAGGAACAGAATGCCATCTCTCTCTACCGCAGCTGTCCGGTAACGGCTTCCATCAGGCAGAGCCCAAACCCATGCGAGTTGAAGGCGGTGGACGTTGTCGGTGTTAATCTGATCGAGAGGACTGAAGCCGGTCGACCCTGGCGACCCACGCCAATGGAGCCAGTCGCCATCCGGCGGCGAAGCCAACTCGGCGTCCGAGACCGGCGAATACGACTCAGCAGCCTGGAAGGTCTCAGTAATACTACTAGTCGTCTCCGAGATTTCTCCCAGGAACTCCGGAGCCACCTGCCGCGTGTCAGCCGACCGGACCGTCCCGGTCCTTCCCGGAATCGGTGGGATGCCTGCAACGTTTGAAATCGCGACCGGCTCCGTACCCGGGATGACGGTCCCGCTCGAGGCCATGCTCAGTTCAGAGCCTCCAGGCTGAACTTCGTTCGCTTGGAGGACATAGGCCATGACCGCGGCCACCTCCTCGTCGCTCAGGGATCCGGGATCCGAGACCGGCATGGTCGTTTCGACCAAATCCAATAGTTCCGAGACTGGTCGGCCACCCCAGATGTTCTGAAAATTGGGGCCAGCGAGCTCAGGCGCCTCGAATGATCCTTGGAAGTTGGCCAAATGGCAGACGGTACACTGGGCTTCGTAGATCGCTGCGCCGGATTCGGCCTGAGTCGTCGTGTAATTTCCCTGAGCAGGCTGATCCTGCAGGGCCAGGCTGGATGCGGGATACGCCAGAGAGACCAACATAGCCAGAGCCGGCAAACTTCCGATGACACGGGCCATTGTGAACGCTTCTCTGACCAATGCCTGCGTGGGGATCTTGAGTTGATCTTTGATGATCATATGGTAAGCACCGTCCTAAGGTTCGACTTTCACCCGCGCTCACTATAGTACGGCGATCAGTCCTCTGTCCATTTTCTCTACGTGGGGTCGGCTTTTCGGAGGCAGCCCACCGTAGACCTACGGGAGGATTGCTCTGATATCAGTCGCGGGATCATCTGGATCCACAGGCTCCGTGGGATCGGTTGGATCCTTGGTTTCCAGGCATGCCACCAGGTTGATGGCCACCGCGATTGCGAATGCCCAGACAATCTGTCGCCGATCGATCTTCATCTAGCTTCTCTCCCACTCTTGCCATTGGACCGAATAGGCGTGTTGGGTCGACTGGACAACCGCCTAAACATGTATACCGCGCCGATGTAGCGCCAGGCTCCTCTCCCTGCGCAGGGGTGCCTCGGAGGGGCGAGGCTTGCCCTAGATCACGGCCCCGGATATCCGGCGACTGCAAGACTCGTGCATCGTGCCAGTGAACCACGTAAGTTTCCCGGAGGATCCAGAGACAAGACCTTTGGCTCGCAAGCGCATGTTACCAGTTGAACTTGTTCCGGGAAGGTACTAGATGGCAATCGCCCTGCGAAGTCGTACGGTAGTGCTTTACCTGCTGTCATTCCTCTTGATGTTCGGGCTGAATCTGTTCCTGGTCTATTCTAGGTCGCCAGCGTACGCTCAGCAGGCTGCACAGACCAGCGATGCGGGAGAGCAGGCGCAGGAAAACTGTCCTGGAGAACGAATGGGGGTGCAGGCCACAGGAACCTATCAGAGTCGTCCCGTGCCGGAGGCAGTGATCAATGGAGAACCGTGGGGAGGTGCGTATTGGGAAGCGGGCATGCTCTCATACTGGCACTGCCACCGAGGAGGCCAACTCATGATGGTGTGGGAAGGTGAAGGGCGTGTCCAGAAGCGCGGGGAGAGAGTCCGAATCCTCTCTGTAGGTGAAACCGAATACGCTGGCCCCTGGATGGAACACTGGCACGGGGCCTCACCTGACTCGGACGCACAGTACGTACAGATATCCTTCCAGCCGACAGGCACTTACTGGATGGAAGAAGTCGGGAGAGATGATTATTTGGGAAATGATATTGGGACCACGACCAGGAATGAATTCTTGCAAACTGGGATCAGAGAGCAACCACAAGGACGTTGATCACCAAAGCTCGATTCCCGCAATACTTTTCCCACCAGCAACACTGATCTATAGCGGCAAATACACCGCCTGTCCGGACCGAGCACTGAGAGAAACCGCCTCGGTAAATTCCATGTAATGGACACCCGTTTCAAAAGGCACCATGGTGATCTCCTCAGTTCCCCGAATCGCGTTAATAAACTGCCGCTCAACAATCCGTGGAACCCGTCGCTCTGGGCCATTCGGCACTTCGGACAGCCCGGAATCACCTTTGCGTCCAGCAAAAATTCTTGATTCCTGATTTACGTGGAGCGTGCCCTCAGTCCCGTAGATCCACGTCTGATTGCCATTCGAATGGCCGGTCGAGGCGCTGAACCTCATGTGTACCTGCGCCCCATTCATCAACTCGTACAACACGTCGACATGGTCAGGGATGGTGACCGAGGTCCGTTGACCATCAAGGTATCGGTAAGGTACATGCACTTTGGTCATTGCCATGACCCGAGTGCCCCGGCCCAACCAGCGGATCATCGATTCCATGGTGGAGCCGATGTTAAGGGTATTGTAGCCGCTGTACTGGCGGCTATGACGCCAACCCAACTCGCCCCCGACGTCGACGAATCCATTGGGACCAGTCCGGCGTCCTGGCCCATTATCTCTTTGCAATCGTTGAAGATCTACAGAAATCACCTCTCCAAGAAAGCCCTCATCAATGTGTTGCTTAACCACGTTGTCAATGGCGTAGCTGGTCGAGGTGGGAACCAACTGACTCACGAGGTGCGGGTAACGAAGTGAAGCCTCCAACATGTCGCGGGCTTCCTGCGCCGTATTGGCCATGCGGGCCTGACACAACGTGTGTTTTCCTGCTTCGAGAGAGGCAAGCGTCAACGTGCGGTGCATATACGGCCACGTACCGATCACGACGGCGTCTACATCGTCGTCCCTGAGGAGCTCTTCCCAGTGACTGTAGGCCCGCGAGATGCCGACCTCATCTGCAGCTCTCTGACTCGACTCCAGGCTTCGATTCGCCACCGCCTGAAGCTCCACACCCGGATTCTCTAGCAGTCTGGGAATCATGGTGCCGCGCACATTGGCGCCAGCGCCAATGAAACCCAGCCGGATCACGTCCTGGGACGGAACAGTCGTTCCAGGGCCCTGAGCAGCCAGCTTCGTACCGCTGAGTGCCGCGGCTGCGATTGGAACGGCCGAAGCCGAGAGAAACTCTCGGCGGTTCAACCCCCCTTTAGGGAAACCATCGGATCCATCACTCATGATCTTTCTCCGGCTTTATTGTCCTCGATTAAGTCGCACCTCAACCATCCTACTCGAACGCCCCCGTGGGCCTCATCCACAGCTCCCGGCTCGAATCACGGCAACCGGAGTGCCACCAGGGAGCTGGGGTACTCAGCTCCTCCGATCTGCACGACGACGTACTGTTGACCTTGGTGCATATAACCCATCATTCCATACTGGCCTGGTGCCGGCAGTTCGACGGTGCCGAGCCGCTCCCCGGTCATCTTGTCCAGGGCATGGAGCACGGATGCGCCTCCCGCGCCCTCTGCAGTCAGAAGCAACGTCTGGGTGGGCATCGTGATCGCGCGGGAAGTTCCCCCGGTATTGGGGAGTTCCACCCCCTGCAAGGCCGTGTGATTGCGAATGCGCTCGGGTGTTTCCCCATTCGGGGTCGCCCAGAGGTGGTCGCCCGTATTCATGTCAATCGCCACGATCTGGCTGTAAGGAGGCTTGAAGATCGGGAGACCTTGCGGGCCCCTGAAATCTCCACGATTGATGACCGACCATTCTGAGAAAGTGGTACCCGTGGTCTGGATGTCGTCGGGGTTATCGATCTCGATACCAGGCACGATATTCTCGGATCTACACCCTCTCCCCGTGGACACGTACAGGATCCCTGTTTCAGGGTCAGCGGTTGTTGGACCAGGGATGTTCGTCGCCCCACTGGGGCAACTCACGAATGACCGCAGGCCCGACGGATGTCCCGTCTCAATCGGCGGGTTGAAGATGGGACCAATCCGATAGTTCTGAACAATCTCGAGTGCCTCTGCCCTTAACTCGGGCGTGAAGTCGATGAGGTCGTCCTCGGTCAGACCCTGCATCTCATAAGCTGCCGGCCTGGTAGGAAACGGCTGAGTGGGTGACAGTTCCTCGCCCGGAACCTCTGATTGGGGAACCGGGCGCTCTTCGATCGGCCAGATCGGTTCTCCCGTTTCCCGGTTGAAGGTGAAGGCCCATCCCTGTTTCGTAGTCTGGACTAGAATTGGGGTCGGCTCACCATCCACCGTCACATCCAGTGCAATCGGGGCGGTAGAGTTGTCGAAATTCCAGATATCATGGTGGACGGTTTGGAAGTGCCATACCCGCTCACCTGTCTGTACGTCCAGGGCAATGACACTTGTGCCGAACAGACCGTCGCCAGGCCGAAAACCGCCAAAGAAGTCAATCGTCGGTGGGTTGGTGGGGATGTAGACGAGTCCTAGCTCCGGATCTGCAGCCATGGGTGCCCACGAGGAAACGTCTCCTGTCCACTCCCAAGCGTCATTCTCCCAGGTCTCATGACCGAACTCACCGGGTCTGGGGATCACATGAAACTTCCACATGTATTCTCCGGTCCGAGCGTCATACCCCAGGATGTCACCAGGGACCATCTCAATACGAGTTTGGTTGTAGCCTTGCTCGGCGGAATTGCCCACGACGACGACGCCATTCACCACGATGGGAGGCGACGAACTAGTGATATGTCCCAGCTCACGGGGAATTCCGAAATCCGGATCGTAAGGGCTACCGTCCCAGTTCTCCCAGGGCCCCCAATTCCTTATGAGGTCTGGAATAAGGTCCACTACTCCGGTCTGAGGAAAGCCGGCCAGCGGCACGGATGTTCCCCAATCCTCTAGCGGAACCCCTGTCTTGGCGTCGAGCGCGTATAAGAAGAAGGCCGGACTGCTGATATAGATCACCCCACGCCCATCTATCTCGTCGTAGGCCACTCCCTTTCCGTAGCCATTTCGCATCCCCCGCTCGAAGCGCGTGGTGTGTGGCTCACGATAGGTCCAGATAGTTTCCCCTGTTCCAGCATCAATGGCGACTATCGTCCGACGTTCGCCAGCAACCGAGTAGAGGATTCCATCGACGTAAATCGGGGTGGAGCGTGACTGCCCGATTGGGTATGGCCCATAATTGTCTCCACGCCAGAGCCAAGCCGTCTCCAGATCCTCGAAGTTGCTAGCGTTGATCTGATCGAGGCCTGAATAGCGAGTATGCGCAGCGTCTCCCCCTAGGTAGCGCCAATCTCCATCCTGCGCCACAAGCGGGACGTGGGCGAACGAACTTGCCGCAAGGCCAAGCACGAGAAGCCACGAGAACAATCTCCCGTTTCCCGGAGACAGCGAGACTGATCTGATCATCTGTCGATCCTCCTTGGATATGTTTGGGCCACCTACCGGGCCTGTGCTTCCTCGAATCTTACATCCCGAAGAACGGATTCATCAGCCGGAAGCTCGTCATCGCCTGAGGGATAACCGTTCTCCATGAGAATGTGCGCCACAACATTCACATACTGCGCTGGACTCAGGCTACCTGGATTGCTCTCCGGCATCATCGTAGAGACGAACTCGAACATTTCACCTGCTGTCCGGCCAGCCCATCTGATCGTGAACCTATTACCCGTGAATTCGTTGATTGCGTGGCAGGCAGCACACACTTGCCGAAAGGTCCTCTCCCCACGAGACGCCTGGCTCCGCGTGAATACCCCGTCCAATACCGAACTTCCAGCAAACGAACCGGCCTCCGGCTGAGGCTGTGCACTAGCAGTCGGCAACGCACCTCCCTCTGCCCGTGGGACCGAAGCACATCCTGCAATAGCAAAGCTCAGGAAGAGGATGGGTACAGATAGGGCAGCAGCGCCCCGCCTCGAAAGAGAGTCACCTTGATTCGCACCATTCATTTCAGGTCCAGCTATGTCACCCTCGGGATCGACCCCAATGACACAGTCATAAAGGTCATAAGACCACAAGTGTGGTGACCCGCAGAGCACACTGCAAGTTCATTGTCGTGGCCGCCAAAAGCGCAAAGGGGCCCTTCCCTGGTCCCACCTGACTAATATTTGGACTGCAACATGAGGGAAACATGTCAGTAGCGACAAGGGGGAAGACACCCTTCTCTGCTTGCCTCACTTCCCGTGGTGACTCACTATATCTCTACATTTTATTACATTTGGAACCCCATTTCTGAATCCTATTTCAAGGAAAGGTCAACATGTCGCTCTCCGACCACTTCAAAGTCATGGTTCTCTCGGCCATCGCCGTGACCCTGTTGACAGGATGTGGTGGGCCGGCTGGTGATGACATGTCAGCCGATGATGACATGTCGGCGTTCACGCCGCCACCGCCTGGAATCACGGGCACACCGGCCGATAACGTCACTGATCCAGCACTGAACAGCCTACCGAACCCTACTCCGACAGTGGTGGAGAATTGGGGACTGCTCCCCGATAACCGCGTATGGGGGTCCACGGCGGGCGCCGACATCGGGCCCGATGGGCACGTGTGGGCCTACGATCGGTGTGGCAACTTGGGACTAGGCGGTGGCTGCGAAACCAACATCGTCGATCCCATCGTCAAGTATGACCGGAACACTGGGGAGCTATTGGCGAGCTTTGGCGCAGGGCTGTTCGTCACCCCCCACGGCATTCACGTGGACAGCGACGGAAATGTCTGGGTGACCGACTTTTCGGCGAACGAGGCTGGAACAATGGGTCACCAGGTAATCAAGTTCAGCCCTGAGGGCGAAGAATTGATGAGACTGGGAACGGCGGGCCAGGCCGGAAGCGGTCCGGACCACTTCAACCAGCCCTGCGATGTGATCACTGCGCCGAACGGAGACATCTTTGTCGCGGACGGCCACAGCGGACAGAACGCGGATGTAGCTCCTCCAGGCTCCACCGGACGGATCATGAAGTTCACGGCTGATGGTGAGTTCATCATGGAGTGGGGGCAAATCGGGAATGGTATCGGTGAGTTCCGGACTCCACATGCGATGGCGTTCGATTCGCAGGGCCGCCTCTTCGTCGCGGACCGCGGAAACCATCGCATCCAGATCTTCGACCAGGATGGGAACTACATCGACTCGTACTACGAGTACAGCCGAATCAGCGACCTCTTCATCACCTCTGATGATATGATCTACGCGATCGATTCTGAAACGGGAGAGGCGAACCACCCCGGTTGGATCACAGGAATCCGGATTGGAAGCGCCACGGAAGATAGGGTCACCGCGTTCATTCCTCCGCATGCCTCAGACACGAGGCCTGGGGGCGTGGCCGGTGAGGGCGTAGCAGTGGACGCGGCGGGCAACGTATATGCGGCCGAAGGGCCGGGCTCACGACCAGCGGTCGACGGGGGACTGACGAAGTATGCGATTGGAATGTAAGCGCTAGGCTCGTTGTGGTCCTGCGCTTCAGCTGGAGGCGACCTCCCGCATCTGCGGGAGGTCGCCTGAATGTTTGGACCTGCTTGATAACGGCAATGTTCACCTAACAGTTCGTCCAGCAGTAGTGGGAACCGAAAGCGTTTCCGATCATCGCGATGATCAATCTCGGATCAATCATCGACCCATGGGGATGGTTCATTGAAGGGACAAACACCCTGTTCTTCCCCTCTCTGACCGTCTTTGCGGCCTGCCTTCTTCTGATCGCGTTTAGGAGTGATGAGTCGCTGGTTCTGGATCGAAGGCGAGTCGTGGATGTGGCGGCATAGTGCAATGGGGTAGTCTTCGGGAAAGACCTGATGTTCACGAAAAAACCTGGCCCAGGTTGAGCACTATCAGAAGAGAGGGGAGAGGAATGCACGTTCTCCGTTTCACTGTCTGCGGTATCGTCTGTGGACTAACACTTAGCGCCATGGGTGCCCAGGCTCAGTTGAGCGACTTCGAGCCTGTCACGGACGCCGTCCTGGAGAACCCCTCTGATGCTGACTGGCTGCAGTGGCGGCGCACGTACGATGGTTGGGCCTATAGCCCACTCGACCAGATCAACCGCGAGAATGTCGGGAATCTACAGCTGGTCTGGTCCAGGGCGTTGAACCCAGGGCAGCTAGAGCTGATCCCACTCGTCTACGACGGAGTCATGTACCTTCCCCATCCTGGGGGTGTCATCGAGGCAGTGGATGCCACCACGGGTGATTTGATCTGGCAATACCGCCGTGAACCCCCTGAAGGTCGTTCCGGTTATTCGGGCACACGCAACATCGCGATCTACGACGACAAAATCTTCTACGCGGTGCCAGGTGATGGTTTTCTCATTGCGCTCAATGCTCGTACGGGATCAGTGGTCTGGGAAACGCAGGTGCATGATCCCGAGAGAGACAGGACTCGTCACTCCTCAGGCCCAATCGTGGTTAGGGGCAAGGTGCTCACGGGCCGGTCGTGCCAACCCGGCGGTATTCTAGGGGGTTGTTTCATCGCGGCTCATGATGCCGACACAGGCGAGGAGTTATGGCGCAGGTTCACAATCGCCCGACCCGGTGAACCCGGCGGTGATAGTTGGGGTGGCCTTCCCCTGGAGGATCGAGGACATGTGTCACCGTGGATGCCTGGGACATATGACCCGGAGCTGGATCTCGTTTACTGGGGCACTGGGGTTCCCGGTCCCTACACCGCGATATCCCGTGGCTCATCTGGCAGGGGAGACTACTTGTACTCCAACTCCACATTGGCCTTGGACCCGGACACGGGAGAAATCGTCTGGTATTATCAGCACCTGCCAGGAGACGAACTGGATATGGACCACGTCCATGAGAGAATCCTGGTAGACACGACTTTCGAGCCATCGGACGAACTCGAATGGTACAATCCTGGCCCTGCGGGCGAGGCGCGAAAGGTACTGTGGACTGCGGGAAAAGCAGGCACCCAATTCGTTCTCGATCGCGAGACCGGGGAATTTCTCTGGGCCAGACCGATGCTTCACCAGAACGTCATCATTGACATCGATGAGTCAGGCCGAGTCACAACAGACCCAGAACTTGTTTTTCGAGAGTTCGGTGATGCGCTCATTGCCGGACCCCGGGCTGGGAAGGATTGGTGGTATGGAACCTATAGCCCGCTCACCAACGCCGTATATCAGCCGCTTCTGAACGCCTGGGTTGAGCAAACAGCACTCGAATGGTCTGGAAGGGGCAATGCCGCAATCCGGAGAACGATCCCATCACCCGATCAGTTGGGCATCGCTGGAATGGTCAAGGGGTATAACGTTTCGACCGGCGAGTTCCTCTGGGAATACAAGCAGGCTGCTCCCTGGCTCGGTGGGCTGGTCACCACTGGCGGTGGTCTGCTCTTCGGCGGTGACGTGAATCGGAGATTCAGAGCACTAGATCAAGAGACTGGAGAAGTGCTGTGGCAATCCATTCTTAACAGCAGGATCACGGGCGGCGCTATCAGTTATGGGGCTGATGGTCGGCAGTACATCGCGGTTGCGGCAGGTGGTGGCAGTTCGGGCTCCTACGAGCGCTTTGACCTTACGCCCGGAATAGACATAGAGGCGCCACAGGGCAGCAACACTATATTCGTCTTTGCATTGCCCGACTCAGAGTGACACCGGTACCGGTATGTAGAATCGATCCACGGCGCCAGAATTCGGGCTCCTTACTTCCACGCAGGGTGTGTGATAGGAAGGGGGTTCCATTCGATCGTCAGAGGATTGGGCTGATTCCCCTGTGAATAGTCTCGCAAGCGAATCCCGTTTGCGGATAGATAGCGAGGAAGGAGTCTGGAGTGCCCCCCATCTCTGGGCACCGACCGACGTCCGGATCGGAAGGGTTAGTAGTGGCTAGGCCGGTCATCGGGAATGTGCTGATGTCCGGGGCATGACGACCGAGCTGACTCCGTAAGTAACGGTCTTAGTTTTGTTCACCATCACCCAGTCGGAGAGAGACCATGAACTGCAAGAGCTGGAAGAACTGGCTAGGAATGCTGATCGCGTTAGCGGTCATGACTGGTGGCACTACGGGCACTCTTTGGGCCCAATTCGGCGGTGGGGGGGGCGCGTCGTCCGGTGGGCCCTTTGCCGTTCCGGGAAATGGGGATCACCCCTATTTCGCGGGAGCGGATGACGTCGTCGCAATTCGCGCCGGACGGGTGTTCGATGGCACGAGCGACTCGATGACTTATGCCCTGAATCAGATCATCCTCATTAGAGGACAAGACATCGTCGACATCGGTCCGAACGTGGATATCCCGAGTGGAGCGACGGTGATCGACCTCAGCGACGCGACCGTGCTCCCAGGTATGATCGACACCCACGTTCACATGATGGGCTTTGGCTCGCCAGCCAATCAGTGGATTGGAGGGGTGCAATCAGCGGAGATGACCCTGCACTCTGGCTTCACAACGGTGGTCGACCAAGGGTCACGAGCGGACTTGCCGTGGGCCACAATCGACCTCCGCAACGCGATCATGGACGGACGGCTACTCGGACCGAGGATGCAGGTGACGGGACCAGTGGTGAACCCACGAGGCGGAATCCCGGCTCAACGGCCGCTGGGGTACAATGATCTAGAGATTCCGGGGGATCGACTGGAGATTCAGGGTCCCGATGCCGCTCGCCACGCCGTGCGCCTGTTGAAGGTCATGGGTGCGGACTGGGTAAAGGTCTACAGCACATGGGACGTTGTCGCCCCGCGTGGGGATATGTTCGAACACTACCCTGGTGACACTAGATATCTGCCAGACACCGACGCGATGGCCGGCCTCCCGGCGTTGACTGACGAAGAGTTTCAAGCAATCGCCGACGAAGCACGCCGGCTGGGTCTCGTCTCCACCTGCCACACCTACGGAATCGGAGAGGGCGCGTGGGGCTGCGTTCAGGCCCCCTTCGACGTACCCATGCACATGATGGATGCCGATCACGATCCCGCGTTGATTCAAGAGATGGCTAACCGCGGGACCTCGGTTCAACTCTCCTGGAATGATGCATGGACCGGTCGACGCAATGTCAGCACCAGAGCTGTATTTCGGGCACTGCGTGCCCGTGGTGTGGCTCTTCCTCTGGGTAGCGCAACACAGGGCGGCACCTGGGCCGACCGAGAGACCAACCGTCGACCAGATGGCACCAGTGGAGTGATGGGTGAAGGGGCGAACGTCTTTCCGATCTTTGTCGAGGAGGGTATGACGCCAGCTGAAGCAATCAATACAGCTTTCATGGTGGCCGCGAACGACCTCAACTACAACTGGGCGGGCAGACTCGGTAGCATCGAGACGGGTAAGCTAGCCGACATCATTGCCGTACCTGGTGATCCGCTGGATGACGTATCCGAAATGATGAATGTCCAGTTCGTGATGCGGGGCGGAGTGGTGATACGTAATGATTTGACTACGGATCTACCGGGAATCTTGGCGGAGAGGAGAAGGGTGCAGAACGGGGCGGCTCAAGTGAGCGACCGATAGCGAGTCTGGTTGGTGATGAAGGATGGCGTGGTCGTGCGTGACGACCTGATTGGCGACTCGAGTATGGCCGTGTCCCAGTTGACCGGACCTACACGCCAGACATAGGGTCGGCAATACACTCGCCCGGTCCGGACCCACCCTCATGCCGGGTCGGGCGAGTGTCTGGCTCCTGCTCTTAGCGTGATGATAAATACATGACGTACAATGATGTGGCATATATAAACCACGGATATTCTGTGATCGCAGACAACGAGATCCTCGGAAAATAGGTGGCTCCGATCCATCGACCCAAGATAGAGCTAAGCCAACCCGTTCCACCCGAGGTTGAGGCCGGCATCGACCTCACGTTGCAGGTCCGAGTGTCGTGTCCCTCAGGCTGTGATCTCCGAGGCAATTTGGTCCAAGTCATATCGCCAGATGGACTCCTGCTGATGAGCGAACTGGTGACGTACGACGATGAGGCGAACGAAACCGAAGCCTTCAGTGTGACTGTTCCTTCTCAGGTTGCCGAGCATTCCTGGACTGTCTCGGTCCCCGGACACCAGACTGAGGAAGTCGTGCATGAGGAGTGCTCTCTCATCATTCCGTTCACGACCCGACCGCATTCAACGAGCATGGCGGTATGGGACGTTGCCTCGCCCGTGGTGATCGGCAGTTCCTTTCGTGTGAAAGTGGGGGTCAAGTGTTCACCCGGCTGTCCTCTGACCGGGGAACTTGTTGAGGTCCGAGATGAAAGGGGGAAGAAAATCGGGGGCGGAAGGCTCGGCCAAACCCCGTGGCCCGAGACCACTGCGCTTTACTGCACGGAAGTGGATCTTATCGCTCCTTCCGGCGAAGGAATGAATTCTTGGTCAGCGGACTGTAACATCGAAGGATTGGAATTGCCGCACTTGAGTGCGTCTGCTGGATTCAGCTTCCGCGTCGTAGGACCACCGGAGCATAGGGTAACAGTGAAAGTCATCACGAAGGATACGGAAGCTCCACTTGAGAACGCTGATGTTCGACTAGGATTTTACCGTGCCTCAACCGACGAAAGCGGAGTGGCGACCCTCGACCTAACCAACGGTACGTACGATCTCAACGTCGTGAAGCCAGGTTTCGAGACGCTGCCCCAGACGATCGCCGTGACGCAGGATGTTACGGTCCAGGTTGATGCTACCGTCGCACCCGATCCCGCATCGGAGGACGACCACCTTTGGATGTGAAGACTCATCCCCACGCTCGGGAGAGCGTTAATCACACCTGCTACAGTTGTACTCAGTGCCAATCTCGTTCCCGGAGGCATCCTGTAGTGGCTTACTGGAGCAGACGAACCCCTCATATATCCATCCAGCAAGACGGGACGAAAGTGTAGAGGTATAATCGTCGTCAAAGGGAATGCGGACCGTTCGGGTCTGTTCCCAGCACTCCGTTGGGCTCGAACACGCGACTAAAACCACCGCGCAAACCACGGGGACCGTTATCTTCATGTGATCTTCACCCTTGGGGCGCTAAGACTTCCACGAACTGTTACATAGGCAAAGAAACGTTCGCCACACCCTGTTCGTCTCCGCGCTACCCAGATCTTAGCGCACCCCAATTGAATGCCCAATCTAGCGATAAGCCTTACTGAATCCGTTCCGCCCATTCGTCACGGTCAGAGAACCGTCGACGTAACCTGACACCTTAATCCAATAGGCTTCACCGTTATGCGCTGGTGGAGGAGGGACTCCCGGTCCTCGTCTAGGATTAGGCAGAGGCGCAAGAGGCATGACAGACTGCGTCTCGTCGATCGGATTCGCGATGAACAGACCGGGTACCGTGTACTCCTGTCCGCTCAGTTGAGAGAAATGCAGCTGCCAGAGGTCTTCCAATCCGGGAGCGGAGTGCAGCACTCGCATCGCCTCGGGTTGTCCGCCCTTGCGCGTGCCGTTGTTCATGATGGCCACCCGTGGTTGGATGGCGTGAACGAGGACTTCTGCGTTGGAGCTGGGTTGTCCATGATGGGAGACCACGAGTAGATCGACCGTTCCGATCGGATTGTTCGGACACATCAGTTGGAACTCCGTGTTGACCGTAAGGTCGCCCAAGTGAAGGACGCGGAACTCGCCGAACCGAGCGAGAATGCCCACCGACTGTGCGTTCTCGCCGTTGTCCTCCTCCTGCGGAACGAAATCGGCACAGAAACGGTTGGGTGCGCCACCGCCAGGCAGGGTCTGCTCAATAACTCGCTTCGCGGATGCAAGCACTGTGATGTCGACACCTGCGATATCGAGCCGATCCCCCGGTGTGACGACGGTATGCTCCGCACGCTGGTAGAGCGCCGGATATGTCGTGTTAAGGAATTCAAGCGCGGGGGCACTAGACTCGACGGTGGGGCCGTGGTCGATAAAGTGGCGCACAGCGACTTGATTTGTTAGTTCCTGCATCGCCCCATAGTGATCGCCATGCCAGTGGGTTGTGACTAAGTGGTCGATCTCAGTGACGCCTGCGTCACGCATCGCCTCTACAATCCGTCCGGCATCTCGCTCAGCATTCGCTCCCCCGTTTCCAGTATCGATCAGCAGGGACTCCCCAGCGGGAGACACGAAGAGGGTTGCGCCGCCACCCTCTGCGTCGATTAGGTAGATATCCAGACTCTCCTGAGCTCGCGCCGTAGTTAGGGGAACGGCCAGAAGTACCACCAAAGCAAACGTCCGCATCAATGCCTCCTTCCTAGAGTCCGTCGGTGATTCTCCCAGGAGCCATCGTAGTAGCGCCACACTATAATGGCCACCATCATCTAACAAGACATATCCGCACCTGGAACCGCGCTGTTGCTTGTCTCAACAAACCTGGCCCACCGTTGTAGTCAGGTGGCCGGTTACGAGAACCGACATTGAGTGAGGGCTGGCATACCATGAGCCTGACACACCTCCAAGACAGCGTCGCCGCTACGAGTCGATGGCCACGGGCTGCTGTATCACTTACAGGTGTGGTCTTCGTGCTCCTTTCTCCAACGACAGCCACCGCTCAGGCGGGGCCAGAAGTCACCCCCGATTTGCTCGAGTACGTACTGCCAGCAGCTGACCGCTTCGGACCCAAGCGGGGAGATCCTCCCGTCTTCGAGGGATTTCGAATCAACAACTCGAACGGCAACCAAACTCTGGTTGGCTATGCCTTTCTCACCTCCGACGTCCCGCCAGAGGAGCGCGGTTATAACGGGCCTATCGACGTGCTGGTCGGAATGGATTTGGAGGGGACGCTGACCGGCGTCGAGGTAATCAGCTACCGGGAATCGCTCCGGGAAAGTCGCGGCGACTTCCTCCGCCGTCCCAGCTTCCAACTCCAGTTCGGTGGGAAGCACATCACCGATGTGTTTCGGTTGAGGCAGGACGTCGACGGCATTACCGGTGCAACGATTACCGTCGCTGCAATGGCCACTGGGATCCGAAACGCGTCTCGACGGGTCGCGCGAGCACATCTGGGGCGCTCAGGTCCGGACGAATTTCCCAGACACATAGGTACGATCGACCTGGACGAACTGGACGCACTGTCGTGGGAGGAGCTTTTCATCGACGGGCTTGCCAGGCAACTCATAGTCCCAGAGGGAGACTCGATCCGGCTCTCGCTCTCTCTGGTCTACCTCCGCGAACCTGCGATCGGCGAGATGTTGCTTGGCCCGAGCCGCTTTCAGGAGGGAATCGAAGGATTGGGGATCCGGGCTGAAGAAGATCACCTAATGATGTTCGGGCTCAGCGGGCCCGACTCCTTCGTCTTTCGAGCAAGCACATTGTTGTTCGCACAGGGCTCCGACACGATCTCCGTATCTGCGGAAGACTTTTCCCTTGTCGGTCTACTCACAGAGGGAAAAGTCCAGCGTCAGGTCCGCCGTGCAGGACTGCTGTCGGTCGACCAGGACCTCGACCCGAGCAGACCTTTCGAGATCGTTCTCGACCTCAGTCCCGAGGGAGGTGTCTTCGTGACTGAGTATGCAGTAACGGGGGAGGAGCCCGTCCTGGCCGCTAATCCGAACTCTGGCAGGGCGAACGCTGAGCCCAGCGATCCCGAGCCCCCCCCCCTGGCAGTAGAGAACACTGGAAGCGCTGTAGTGGAGAGCAGACTCGAAGCCGATCCGACCGAGACACTCGTCGGATTGGCCAGACGGACGGAAGGGGCAACTCCTGCTTCTTCGGGACCGGCAGCCGACCTCTCCTCCTTCCTCTTCTCCGGTGCCGAGGAGGATGAAACGGCGCTCAAGACGATTCTTGGCAGAACCTCCGTGGCACGCGTCGGTGGGTTGCTCGCGCTTCTGGGACTCGCAACCTGGGCCTTCCTCGGCAAAGGAATCCGACTTCGCTGGATCACGCTAGCTGCCACGCTTTTTCTCTTGGGCTTCATCGATGGGGGGTTTCTATCGATTTCGCATATCATAGCGGGGATTTCGGTCGGGCCAGGAGTATATCTCGCTGATATTCCGCTCCTTCTCCTCGTCATGTTCACGCTCGTTACAACGCTCCTCTGGGGAAGGGTCTTCTGCGGGTTCCTGTGTCCGTTCGGAGCCCTTCAGGACTTCCTCGAGTGGATCGTGCCCGACAAACTTCGTCGTGAGCTCCCACGCTCCGTGCACGGGCGCGCCCTGCTCGTGAAGTACCCGATCCTGATACTCGTTCTGGCTCCCGCACTAGCGGGGGGAGGTGTCAGCCTCTTTCATTACTTCGAACCGTTTGGAACGGTTTTCTACTGGAGCGCCTCACCACTCCTCTGGACGATCGCTATCGTTTTTCTAGGTGTTTCGGCAATAGTGCCTCGCTTTTACTGCCGCTATGTCTGTCCTCTAGGTGCAGCGTTGGCGATCAGCTCCCTCCTCTCTCCTTTCCGCATCCGGCGAGTCGAGCAGTGCAATTGGTGCAGGGTGTGCGAGCATAAGTGTCCCACTGGTGCCATCCATGGCCCGAATATCGACTTCAAGGAATGTGTCCGTTGCAATATCTGTGAGATCCAGCTCATCGAGCGGGCGGGAGCCTGTGGCCATGAGGTAGAGGACATCCGGCAGAAACTAGTGAAATTGCCGATGGCTGGCGCGGAAGGATTCTACTAGCTGACCGGGAGGTCCAAATGGCCTTGGCGCCCTTAAAATCGTAGCCTCCCGTGGGCTGAACAGCACTCTAAAAAACCAATGCCGTGGCAAGAAGATTTTCTTGACAGGAGGGGATAAACGGGTAATTTTAATCGGATTAGTGGGAACGAATCATCCGCCCATTGGAGAACATCATGAGAGACATGAATTCGCATTCCCGGCGTCCACGTGGTTTCTGGGCATTGGTACCGGGACTGGTCGCTGTAGCCCTTATGGGTTTCCAGGGAGAGGCGTTCTCTCAGCAGGGTGCTGATGATGCGGTGACCTTTACCAGGGACATCGCCCCGCTACTTCAAGAGAACTGCCAGGCGTGCCATCAGCCCGGCCAGATCGCACCCATGTCACTCATGACATATGAGGAAGTACGTCCCTGGGCGCCGATAATCCGCGAAAAGGTCGTCACCCAGGAGATGCCGCCGTATCATTACGACACGAATATCGGCATTCAGGAACTCATAGAAGACAAACGGCTTTCCGAGAGGGAAATCGCCACGATCGCGGCCTGGGTAGATAGCGGTGCTCCCCAAGGCGATCCGGCGGACATGCCGCCGCCCGTCGAATGGCCCGACCCGAGTGAGTGGCTATTCGCGGAGCAGTTCGGCCAGCCAGACCTCATAGTTCCATCAAAACCCATTAACATTCCGGCCGCGGGCCAGGACTTGTGGTGGGAGCCTCTCGTGGAGATCCCAATCGCCGAGGACCGCTATATCAAAGCCATCGAGGTCAAGCCCTCGGTTCCGGGCCGTAGGGTGATACACCACGCGAACACATCCCTGTACTTAGAGACCGACGATGGTAGTCTGGAAAGCGTCGGGCGCTCTCGCTTCACGGAATATGCTTCTGGAAAATTGGGAGAAATCATCCCTGAGGGCGCCGGTCGAATACTTCCCGCGAACTCCTTCATTCGCTGGAGCATACACATTTTCCCGAATGGCGAGGCCGTCGAGAACGAGGTGACCGAACTCGGCTTCTGGCTCCATCCGAAGGGCTATGAGCCGGAGTTCGAGCAGGACCTGGCCAGCTACCGTATGGTGGGCGATCTCGACATTCCCCCCAATGGCACTCAGATGGTACAGGGCTTCCACTCATGGGATCACCCGGTTCGTCTCGACAGCTTCCAGCCTCACGGGCATCTTCGGCTGACAGCGGCTTCCCTCGAGGTCTTCTATCCGGAGACGGGTGAGCGGGAAACCATGAGCTTGATCAGCAACTGGAATGCCGAGTGGCAATTGAGCCACATTTACGAACAAGATGTTGCGCCATTGCTTCCTGCGGGAGCAGTGATGGTTGTTACTCAATGGTACGACAACACGGCAGACAATCCACACAACCCGGATCCTGATGTGTGGGTCTACCGGGGTAGCCGCACCGGTGATGAGATGTCTCACGCCTGGATTGCCGTAACCCACCTGGACCAGGACGGCTACGAACGGATCAAGGCTGAGAGAGAAGAAGCAAAAACTGTGGTCGCCGGCGACAGCGGCGGCTAAGAGAGACGCAGCGCCTGCGGAGACTTCCGAAACGCGCAGCTGGTTGGTTGCGTCATGAACTGATGGGGGACCTGGGAAACCTCGAAATCGAGAGGGTTCTAAGGCCCCCATTGGTGTATTCCCTGGTTTTTACCGCGGCCCTGCTTGCTTTAGTATCCGCTGTGAGTATGCTCACCCCGGGCAACATTCCGTGGGCCATCTTTCCGCTAGTATAGCTGGGCTGACTGATCATCATGAGGGGGGTTAAACAATGAAAACCTGGGTGGCCATTGGAAGCATCGCGATAGCGCTTGTCCTCGGAACATCTTTGGAGGCACAAAGGAGGTTTCCAGGGGCAGCGGAGGCTACCAGTGGTCGTGCCATAACTCCTGCCTTCGAGGGGTGGTATGAGAACCCCGATGGCACCTACACCCTCTCCTTCGGTTATTTCAACCGCGACAGCGAAGAAGTATTCGAAATCCCTATCGGGCCGGACAACTTCATCGAGCCGGCCCGTTTCGACGGCCGACAACCCACGATCCTCTCGACTCGCCGGCACACAGGTGTGTTTACCGTGACCATCCAAAGGGATTTTGCAAGCGAGGGCGGCCGGGTCGTCTGGACGTTGCGTAACCAAGGCGAGACCTATTCGGTACCGGGAAGGATTGGGGCGGCGGCGTATCAGCTTCACTACCTCCCCATGGCTATGGGCTCCCTGCCACCGCTACTCAAGTTGACCCCGGATGGCCTGGAGCTATGGGGCAACATGACACACGTCGGAGACCCGCGCGTGCCCTCGACATGGGAAGCAGAAGATCCGATCGGGAGTCTCAGCAATCCCCTTCCGGTAGTGGCGTCGGTGGGGACACCGCTGACACTGACGGCTTGGGCAGCGGACAGACTCGCCCCAGGCGCGGAGCGCGATCCCGTTGATACAAGCCTGACGTGGTTTATACATCAAGGGCCAGGGCTCAACATGGTGGACTTCCTTGGGGACGAGCCCGATCCGAATGATGGGGGTTTCGGTCGCCCCCCCCCGGGACCCAATGCTGTCCAAATTCCTCGCGATTCGGACGGTTCTGGGACCGTGACAGCGGTTTTCAGCGTGCCAGGCGAATACCTGCTGCGCGTCCGAGCGGATAACTTCAATCCCGTCGACAGCTCTTCCGGTGACCAGTGCTGCTGGACACACGGATACGTCCAGGTGACCGTTTCACCCTAGATGGGGAAAAAGTTGATTGACGAGCGCCAAGTGTTCGACCCCTCCTTCTTGGGTGGCGCACGCTACCCTCGGAAGTTGCCAAATAAAGCACAAAAGCACACTTTGATCCTGTTCACAGCTGGCTGTGGTGCCAGACCCATCGGTGGTGTGTGCAAGAGTAAAAGCACCCCCTACCTACAACATCTACAGCCTGTTCAACCTAGAGTCTTACTACCACGCTCCCGCAGGCTCCCCTAAAAACCTGAAGAGAGGATGGAAGCATGAGCAAGAAGACACCGAAAGCTCAGAGTAGACGAGAGTTCCTTAAGAAGAGCGCGGCGATGGGTACAGGGGCAGCCGTAGGTGTTGGCATGAGTGCCCTGGAAGGAAGTGCGGGGGAGATAAGGGCCCAAGACATACAGTGGGACCGGGAAGTGGACGTGGTTGTGGTCGGAGCCGGAGCGGGTGGGATGGCCGCTGCAATCGCTGCTCGCGATCAGGGTGTGTCCGTCCTGATCGTGGAACAGAACTACGATATTGGCGGACGAGCGATCCTGAGTGGTGGTGCGTGTTACCTCGGAGGCGGGACTTCTTATCAGAAGGAGTACGGCATTGATGACTCGCCCGAGAAGGTCTTCTACGATTGGACGCTCATGGACCAACCGAGAAACAGGTACAACGATCGGGAAATCGTTTGGAAATACGTAGAAAATTCGATCGCCACCTTTGACTTCTTGTCGGAGAATGGGGTGAAATGGATGCCACCGGGCAGGCCAAGCCGAAACGACTCAGTGTTCAGGAGACCTGCTCCCGAGCAATGGCCGATTGCTAGCGAGGTCATCGTGCCGGAGAATAGGGGCGCCGGCCTGATGAGGCCTCTGGAGAAGAGCGCTCGAGCGAAAGGCGTTGAGATACTGCTCCAGCACAGGATGCAGACCTTTGTGCGGGAGCAGCCAACCTCCGGCAGGGTTATGGGCCTCACGGCTATGGAAGTGGACGAGTGGTATGAACCGACGGGCCAGACTGTCAATATTCGTGCAAACAATGCGGTTATCTTCGCGACCGGCGGACACTCGAACAACGTTGATTTTCGCCGAATCTTTGACCCCAGATTAACCGAAGAGTACCAGGTGCATGGTGACGGATGGACACCGCAAAATGCTGATGGGGAACTGGCGGCTATGGCAATCGGAGCGTCCTTGTGGGGGGCCGGCCTCCAGACGAATGAAGCAGATGCTCAGCTCTCGAAGGGGCGCTTTGCGACTCGGTCCAACTACCACGGCTTAGAATTCGTTCCGGAGAGTTCGAACTTCTTCCGTGAGAAAGCCACGGGCATACGAGTTCGGGATTGGCAAAATGTGATTATGGTGAAAGAGAACGGCCTGCGGTTTCATGACGAAACAGCCGGAATCCGTGACTACGAATACTTCTTTTCCGCCATGCAGTGGACCGGTGATCCTGAGAAGTTGAACGGAGGCGGTCCCATCTGGGCTATCTTCGATGCCGATGGGGTTGAACGGGAATCATGGATCGTAAAACCCCCACATGTAGATCCCGACGGGTATTTCTACAGCGCCGATACTCTCGAGGAATTGGCTTCGGGCATTGACAACAAATACCAGTGGCGTCCGATGCCCCCAAACTCACTACGCGAGACCGTCGAACGCTACAATTCCTTTGTCGACTCTGGTGCGGGAGATGTAGACTTCAACAAGCCGAGGCCACTGTACAAAATCCAACGGCCTCCGTTCTATGCAGCATGGGCAACCCCCTGCGTGCACGACACTTATGCCGGAGTGCGCATCAACACGAACGCACAGGTGGTAGACACGACGGGAGAGGTGATCCCGGGGCTCTATGCGGCAGGTGAGTCGGCGGGCGGCTTTGGTCAGCATGGGCTAGGAAGGTCGCTCACCTTCGGCCGCATCGCGGGTATCGATGCCGCCCGAAATGGTCGGATGGTAGATGGCGAGGAGTGAGCCTACTACGCTCCAATCCTGATCGGAGCTCGGTACATAAACCTGATCTAGAGGTCAGCCGATGGTTTCCGTTGGAAGTGCCAGCGGGAGCCGAATTAGTCTGTACGATCCAGGTAAGCTGTCCATCCGCATGTGACCTTCGGGGTGAGGAAGTCTCCGTTGTGGCTCCCGATGGCTTGGTTGCGTCGAGCGAAATCATCCGCTATGAGCAAGGGATCAACAACAGTAGAGAGGTCGTACTCAGGGCGCCGTTAGCGGTAGGCAAACACGAGTGGAGCGTACTGTTCCGGCCTTCTCCTCAGGAGGACGAGCCAGTCGTACATGCCGAAAGGTCTCTCTTCTTGCCCTTCAGCACCCGGTCCCACGGAAGCAGCCTTGCGATCTGGGACGTTCCTTCGCCCGTCGTCATGGGTGAGTCGTTCTCGATTAAGGTGGGCGCTAAGTGCGCAGAGGGTTGTGACTTGCAGGGCATGAAGGTCGAAATCTACGACGAATCAGGTGATAGGATAACGACTGCCAAGTTCGGAGAAGCACTCTGGCCAGGATCTGACGCCCTTTACTGGGCCGAAGTCGAATTAGTCGCTCCGCCCAGACAGGGGGTGGCCTCGTGGTCAGTTGGGCTTCCTACACCGGATCTGGAAATTCCCCATGAGCCAACATCTTCCAAGTTCAGCTTCGCAACTACGAGATCACCTCAGCACGAACTCACGGTTCACGTGGTCGAGAAAGGGTCAGTAGCTGCACCGGTTTCAAACGCGGCTGTGCGGCTAGGAGCGTATCAAACCTCTACCGACGAGTCCGGACGCGCTAGCGTGGCGGTCGCCGAAGGTAACTATCAGCTCCTGGTCTGGAAGGTCGGGTACGAGACTCACCCGAAGGCTATAGAGATATCCGGGGACCTTGCGGTCAAAGTCGAGGCAACCGTTCTCCCCGACAACTCCAGCTGGGAAGACGATTAGCGATCGTCCAGGTAACTTCTAGCCGCAGCCTCATCCATCAGGGGTACGACCTTGTCCGGGTCGACTCGTATCATCAGATAGGTGATGTGATCATCGATGCGTGTAAATTGGTGCCCGGTTCCAGCAGGAATTACCAGGACATCACCCGCTTTCAGTTCTACCGTCCGGCCATTCCTGATAGCCGTGGAATTATGGCCGGGGCCATTCAGGCGTTGAACCGCCTCGTTGGTTGGTGGCCTCGGGACTGAGCCTATTAGATCCGGGCCGGTCACGTTCGTGCCAGAGCCACTGATCACGTAGTAAATCTCAGTTACCAGACTGTGTTCGGCTACGCCTCCCGGCTGCTCCAACCGGCCCCGATGGGCAATAGCCACCTGTGCATTTGTCTTTCCAATGTCGAGTGATCGAACCTGCTGATCCACTCGCGCAACCTCAAGGAATTCTTCAAACTCCTCCACCGATATATAGGTGGAGGGACACATGTTACAGGAGGGTGGGAATTCTTGGGCAGTTGCCATGGCCGGTAGCACTACGAACATAATTATACCGACAGGGAGCAATGTCTTGCGCATCACGATCTCCTTGGCTTCTACGGTCGAGTGGCTTCCATGGCTCGAAGAAAGTCCATTATTGAGAGGAAACCAGCACGGTCGCTCGCTGTCTGACCTTCTAGATCAGTGGCATGTACATCCACGCCGAGTTCTACGGTCAACCTCACCGCTTCTAGTACCTTGGCTTCCAACTCGATCGGATCCGACGGTACGAAGGCACGCATCCTTCTCGGGCCACCCATCCCGACGGCTGCCATCAGGACGGTCGTCGCTTCGGTCACACCCCCTCCCCCATATGTACCCGCCGAAGCTATATACTTCACCTCATGGACGAAGAGTGGGTCTGCACCATGTTCTGCCAGAAGATGCATAATCCCAGGCTCACTGAAGCGAGCTGCAAGCCAGAACGGCGTCGCCCCAATCAGTGAGGGGTGAAGGGACCAGTCCCTCGATGCACGTCGTGTTGGAGTCCATGTCGAAATTCGAGCGTTTGGATCGGCACCATGGGCAAGAAGTTTTCCGGCCAAGCCTTCATCTCTACGCATGATTGCCATATGGAGCGGGGAAAATCCCTCCTCGTCAGCATTCGGATCGGCACCTTTATCAAGCATAAATTCTACGAATTCGTGAAATCCGGAGTGTGCGGCGAGAGTCGTGGCACTGATACCCCAAGCATCGGCGTCATCTACATCAGCGCCATAGCTCACCAGGAGCCGTGCGGAAGGAAGATCTCCTACCCGAGCTGCAAATAACAGCGGCGTGTTACCCCCATGAGGCACTATCTGTTTATTAAGGCTATGTGGGGGAACGGCCATCACCTGACCCCAGGTCTCTGATCGAGCATGGATGTCCGCACCATGCTCGAGGAGAACCCGTACCGCATCAATATTCTGCTGCCCAACCGCCCACATGAGCGCAGTTTGGCCCCGTGTCGCACTTACGTTTGGGTCAGCTCCCGCACCAAGTATCAGCTCCAAGACCTCGGGGGCACCCGTGCGAGCAGCTGTCATCACAGGGGTCTCTCCCGAAAGGAGCGCAGCGTTCGGGTCCGCCCCGGCAGCCAAGAGGCTCCGAACCATGTCGGCACTTCCGTTCATGCTAGCACTCCAGAGCGGCGTGGCACCGAGATCGTTAGCGGCATTCACGTCCGCCCCATCGCGAATCAGGAGTTCAGCTGACTCAACTTCATCCCAATAGCTGGCCCAATGAAGGGCCGTTGCCCCATCTGGAGCTGTTGCAGTGGGGTCTGCTCCTTCTTCCAAGAGATTCTGGACCGCCACCCAATCTGTATTCTTTGCGGCTTCGATCAGGGCTGGTAGATCTATGCCGCTGGCCCCGGTGAGAACCACGACCAGAGCAAGTGGAATCAGTTTCTGGAATCGAGACTTCACGAAAGCCCTCCTGGATCTGTGAACATTCGAGGTCAGATCCCGGAAAGCGTGTCGATCGGCAACGCTCCCGTGCTTGCTCCAATCTGGTCCACTGGGACATCCATCTTGTCCATCAGCGTTACGAGCAGATTCGCCATGCCCGGCTCGTCAGAGTAACTGAGATGCCGTCCTGTCTGAAGTCGTCCGGCACCGCCTCCCATCACCAGTAGCGGAAGGTTCTCACCAGAATGCCGCGTGCTGTTGGAGATACCCCCGCCGTAGAGGATCGTCATGTTGTCCAGCAACGAGCCATCCCCATCGGGCGTGGCACGAAGCTTAGTTAAGTACCTGGCAAACAGCTCGGTATGGTACCGATTGATCTTTGACATGCGCTCAATCAGCTCCGGCTGGTTATTGTGATGCGAGAGTGGATGGTGAGCATCCGGCACATCGATCTGCGGGTACGGACGAGCGCTCTGCTCCTTACTCATCATGAACGTGATGACCCGCGTCAAGTCAGTCTGAAGCGCCAGCAGCTGCAGGTCGCTCATCAAGTCGAAGTGGTCCTCGAACGCAGCCGGTGCTCCCTCCGGCTGCGCGAGGGGAGGAAGCTCCATATCGATCTGCTCTTCCGCCCTTTGGATCCGCCTCTCCACGTCACGAATGGCCTCCGTGTACTGCTCCATCTTGATCTTGTCCTGGGCCCCAATCTCACGACTGAGGTCGTTCACCTTGTCCGTCACGGAGTCCAAAATGCTCTTCTGCTGTCGCAATCTTGCCTCCCGAGCTGACCGCTCGGTGGAGCCCGCATCCCCAAACAAACGCTCAAACACTGCCCGTGGGTTGTACTCCGTGGGTAAAGGCTGTGTGGGACCACGCCATGAGAGGGTATGAGTATAGACGCAGCTCAGATTGCTGCTGCAGGCGCCCGCGTTCGCCGAGGCGTCCATGGAGAGTTCCAAGGAAGCCAACTGGGTATCCTGGCCGAACTCTCGCGCCAACAGCTGATCCATCGACACATCAGCGATGATCTCGGTCTCAGTCCGCCCCCCCTGAGGGACACCGGTGAGGAACGATCCAGAAGCGCCAGCGTGAATCTGGACCCAATTCGCTCGAATCCCGGACAGAGCGAGCATTTGATCACGAAATGGTGCGAGCGGCTCCATGATGGGAGAGAGTTTGAAATCCCTGCCCTCACCGTTCGGGGACCAGTACTCCATGGCCATCCCATTAGGTACGTAGACAGTCTGGAACCGATGCACCCGGTCGATCTTGGCCTGGCCACGAAGCCCGAAAACGGGGAACATCGCGTCGAGAAGCGGTAGTGCCAAACTGGCACCGATCCCCTTCAGAAGTGTTCGTCGGGGAAGCGATTTGCCAGTCAGAATAGTTGTCATCGGGTGCCTCCAAATGTGTTCTGTTCCTACCTCAGATTGCTTCCCCAGACCTCCGCATGAGGAAGGCCGGGCTCTTTGCGATTCCAACCACGATCGATGACCATCTGTAGCCGTCGTCCTTCGCGTCTCGCACGATCTGCCGCACGGTCGGCTGATCGAAGTGTTCGAGGGGACGTCCCAAGGCGTAGGACATCAGCTTTTCAGTCACCGTGCCAACGAACTGTTCGTCATACTCTAGTAGCAACGCCCTCAACGATGAGACCCCATCCAGCTCCACACCGCTGGGCCAGCTTCCACGATTGTCGATCGGACTCCCTCGTTCATCAATGTCCCGCCACGCACCGACCGCATCGAAATTTTCGAGTGCGAACCCCAGGGGATCCATGAGCGAATGGCAACTGGCGCATAGAGGATCGGTCCGGTGCTGTTCTAGTCGCTCGCGGATGCCCAGCGCAACCACCTCCGGATCCGTGTCCAGGTTCGTGTCCACGTTCGCTGGAGGCGGTGCCGGGTTCGCTCCTAGAATATTGTCCAGGAGCCACTTCCCCCGCAATACGGGCGATGTACGGTCCGGGTATGCGGTTATCGCCATGAGCCCTCCGTGCCCAAGCAGACCTCCTCTCTGCTCTGGGTTCGGAAGCATGACTCGGCGTGGACGGGAGCCATAGATCCCCGGAATCCCGTAGAACCTCGCCAACCGCTCATTCGCGTAAGTGTAATCAGCGCTTAGCAGCTCCAGGATGCTCCGATCGTCGCGCAGAGTGCTCGCAATGAACAGCTCCGTTTCCTGCTGGAACGCTTCCAGGAGACTGTCATCAAAATCGGGATAAATGACCGGATCGGCAAGTTTCTCGGGAAGAAGGCGAAGGTTCAGCCATTGGGCAGCAAAGCCCTCCACAAGCGCGTCAACAGCACGCGAATCGGCCAACAATCTGAGGGTTTCCTCTTCGAGAACCGCTGGATCCGTGAGTCGCCCGTCCTCTGCTATCCGGAGCAGATCTTCGTCAGGAATACTACTCCACAGGAAGAAGGACAGCCTTGAGGCCAAGTCCAGATCGTCAAGCGAGTAGACGTCACCCAAGTCGACCCCAGTCGGCTCTCCATATACACGGAAGAGAAACTCTGGGTCAACAACGAGACGCTCCAAGGCGAATTGGATGCCGGCGTCAAAGCTTCCCCCTGCCCTGCGACCTTCTTCAAAGAACTCCAGCAGGATCTGTACATCTTGTTCCGTAGCCGGGCGGCGATAAGCCCTTCGAGCCATCCTCGAAAGGATTTCGGTAGCACATACCTCTTCGCCGGTTCCAGCCTCGGGACGGCAAATGAAAATCTCCCGCTGGCTGGGGGTCGCGGTCGTGGTTCCGGTGATCTCATACGGCCCCCCGATCTGGACCGACTGAACGCTTGCATTATCCATGTAAATCTGATCGTTCGTCAGGACTCGCCCCCTCTGGCGAGGTTGCGGCAGACCTTCCGGCTCCCACTGCTCCCTAACGAAGGATAAGCCGATGACCTGAGGCCCGGCTACAACATTCAAGCGAACCTCCAGGTGCGCGTCTCCCGTCACCTGCATGTACTCTTCCCATTCGGGAGAGCCTCGCGAGTCCGGTTCGCCCGCGCCAGCGTAGCTAGCGGCGGCAGGCCGTTGATCAAGGGCTCCTCCACCCACCGTGAACCTCTCGATCAACTTCCCATCCAGTCTGAGATCCAGCCGCTGAGGCCATCCCATCCCCATCAGATAGTCTTGGTATTGCCTCCGGAGCAGGATCTTGATGAGATAATCACCATCAGTAGGGAAGTTGTAGCTTACTGCGATACCACCGCGGGACCCGAAGGGGAGTTCCTCACTCTGACGTTGATCCTGAACAACGTGTAGCGGGACCTCGAAGGTCTCCACTCCTGGAGCTGTGGGAGGCAGACCCGTAGCAAGACGGGTCACCTGCCGAGCCACGGACATGTATCGCTCCATGTGGGTGGTCGTGATCGAGAGAGCGTCCGCGAAGTTGTCGAAACTACCGTCCGCAGTCTCATCGCCAGGCAGGAGCGAACTCAAATCGACATCGAGCGCAAAAAGGTCATTGATGGCGTTGTTGTATTCTAGGCGGTTGAGACG
>Ga0310121_10000547_pt1 | contig 41065 bp, 38 predicted proteins | sample CB27_Tmax_986_MG_FD_203504 | JGI IMG/M metagenome (GOLD analysis project Ga0310121, IMG submission 203504) | Marine microbial communities from Western Arctic Ocean, Canada - CB27_Tmax_986 | ecosystem: Environmental > Aquatic > Marine > Oceanic | place: Canada: Western Arctic Ocean | collected...
CTGGGCTGGGTCGATGCCCTTCACAAGCGCTGTGTCCCCCACAGCCATATCGGGAAGCGCCTCGACGTCATCGAGAGGACGGTGATCACCCACCTCGGTGGCCTCGACGTATAGTCGCCTGAATCCCTGGAACTTCATGATCGACCCGGTGGAACGGAAACGATATTCCGACCCATCCGGTTTATTTTCGGCGGTCAGACTAAAATCGATCGTGGTCGTGTCATACAGGGCCGGCGACATCTGGCCGGAAACGAAGCGAAGCCAAATGAGTTCGTAGAGCCGTGCCGTGTCTTCCTCGAGGAACGGGCGTACGTCATCTGGATGGAGCGTCGGATCCGTAGGCCGAATCGCTTCGTGGGCGTCCTGGGCTGCCAATTGGTTCCCGCCAGCCCAGAGCCGGGGTGACGAATTGACATACTCCTCACCGAATTCCCCGTTGACCCATTTTCGGGCGGCTTCTACCGCGCCCGGGGCGACCCGAGTGGAATCGGTTCGCATATACGTAATGAGCCCGACGGCTCCACGGCCGCCGAGATCAATCCCCTCATACAGCCTTTGTGCGTTGGACATCGTCCGCTTGGCGGAGAACCGAAGCCGTTTGGACGCAGCCTGCTGAAGTGTGGAAGTCGTAAAGGGCGGCAGCGGATTCCTTCGCCGCTCCCGGCGCTTCACTTCCGATGCTGTGAAGTCGGCGTTTCGAACCGCCGCCACGACAGCCCCGGCCTGCTCCTCATTGTCCAGCGTGAACGCCTTGCCGTCGATCTTGTGGAGCCGGGCCTCGAACGGCTGCTCTTCCTTCTCTAGGCGGGCCGTGATGGACCAGTACTCGACCGAATTGAAGGCCTGGATCTCGTCCTCTCGCTCACAGATCAGTCTGAGCGTCACCGTCTGAACCCGGCCGGCCGAGAGTCCGGGCCTGATCGGCTTCCACAGGAACGGACTGACTTGATATCCGACCAAGCGATCTAGAATTCTGCGTGCCTGTTGCGCATCGACCTTGTTGAGATCCAGAGCCTCCGGGGATTGGATAGCACTCTCGACAGCGCTCTTGGTGATTTCGCGGAAAATCACCCGCTCGAAGCGACTCTGGTCGTCGTCGAAGCCGAGGTGGTGGGCGACGTGATAGGCGATCGCCTCGCCCTCGCGATCCGGGTCGGTCGCCAGGATGACACCCTCGGCCTTCTCGGCCTTGCTCGCGATCTCATTGAGAATCGGTCTCGCGCGGTGGATCGTCTCGTATTTGGGCTCGAAGCCGTGGTCGACGTCGACTCCGAGTTCCTTCTTCGGCAGGTCCCGCACGTGCCCGACTGAAGCGATCACATCATAGCCAGCGCCCAGATACCGGCCTATCGTCCTGGCTTTGGCGGGGGATTCGACGATGACCAGCTTCACGTTGTTCCTTGTCGTGTCATCAGATTCATCATCTCGATTCTGTCATCAGTTTTATGACCTCACCTGCCAACTCCAGAGGACCGTACTGTTCTGAGTCCAGCGCGTACCGAGCTCGACGGTACGATGCTTCCCGGACAAGTAATAGCGCCGTAGCCCGATCCGTCACATCTCCTCCCTCGAGGAGAGGACGCGTGGGCCCTTCCTGCGATGCCCGGCGAACCGCTTCGGCCGGCGACACCTGGAGCCAAACGCTCATCGTATCTTCAGTGACCATTTTCCAGGATCCCGGCTGCGCCGGCCAGCCCCCCCCGGAAGCCAACACCACATCGCTCCGGGCAAACAGCTCCTCAGCTACGACGGATTCGAGGCGGCGAAACTCCGCCTCGCCATCCTCCGCAAAGATCTCAGACACGCACTTGCCGGCGCGCGCTTCGATCACGGTGTCGAAGTCCTCGAAGTCCCATCCCAATCGTGACGCCAACTCTCTACCGACGCTGGATTTCCCACTCGCCATGAAGCCGACGAGCAAGATCCTCTCCGGCGTGTCACCGTTCGCCATATCCGCGCTCGCCGAGGTACGCGACGTACGACTCGAAGTTCCGTCGGACCTCGCTCATCGCGTCCCCACCGAACTTCTCGAGAAACGCATCGGCCACGACGAGGGCCACCATGGCCTCCCCGACCACCGCCGCCGCCGGAACCGCGCAAACGTCGCTGCGCTCGACGGCGGCGTCCGCTGGTGATCCATCGCGCATGTCGACGCTGGGCAAGCGTTTCCTCAACGTCGAGATCGGTTTCATCGCGGCTCGCACGACCAACGGCCCACCGGTGGTCACGCCCCCTTCGAGCCCGCCCGCCCGGTTCGAGGACCGACCGATGCGGCCCGCTCTGCCGGCCGACTCATCGGCCACGATCGGGTCGTGAACCTGCGATCCAGGCCGGCGCGCTCCCTCGAAGCCCACGCCGATCTCAACGCCTTTGATGGCTTGGATAGACATCATCGCGCCCGCCAAGCGACCATCCAGCTTGGTGTCGTACGACACGTAGCTGCCGAGGCCGGCGGGCAGGCCCCGCACGACCACTTCAAAGATGCCCCCAAGTGTATCGCCGTCTTCCTTGGCCTGGTCGATGGCCGCGATCATGAGGGCGGCCGCCGCCTCGTCCAGCGTGCGGAGCGGTGACGTGTCGACGGCACCATTCAGATCCTCCGGCAACTCGTCGGGCACCTGCGCCTCCACCGCCCCGATCGACGTGACGTGGCTCCCTATCGTGATTCCGAAGTCCGCGAGTAGCTTCTTACAGACCGCCCCACAGGCGACGCGCGCGGCAGTCTCACGGGCGCTGGCCCGCTCGAGGATGTCCCGGGTGTCACGCCTGTCGTACTTCAACAACCCCACGAGGTCTGCGTGGCCCGGACGCGGGAGGTAGAGCGATCGTAAGGCTTTGGGATTGCCGTCCGGATCGGGTGGCAGTGGCGACATCGACTCCTGCCAGTTCTCTGAATCCAGATTCCAGATGACCAGCGCCACGGGGGATCCGAGCGTTTCCCCGAGGCGGATACCCGAGATTACCTCGGCGCAGTCGGACTCGATCTTCATGCGACGACCGCGCCCATATCCACCCTGACGGCGTTGGAGGTCGGGATCGACATCCCGGGCCATCTCGAGCGAGAGGCCGGCCGGGAGGCCCTCCAGCAGCGCCACAAGGCCTCGCCCGTGGGACTCCCCCGCAGTTCGGAACGACAGTCGCTTCATCAAGCGTTTCTCAATCCCCAGCGCGGATCATTGTTAGTGGAACGGCCCGCTACCATAAAAGGGAACCCCGGTGGGCGTCTACACCCACCGGGGTTTTTCCCCGCAACAAGCCGAGGCGAGCTGGAGGGAGGGAGTTAGTTTCTCGTCGGGTGGAGGTCGAGCACGTCGCCCTTGCAAACGTTGACAAGATGAAAGCCCGCCGGATGGCCGTTCCACAACCTCCACTCCAGCGCGAAACTCGAGAGGGTGACGGGCCGATAGAGGCGGACCCCAGCCACCACCTGCGGCCAATACGAAGAGGACAACGCATCGACGCCGCGTCCCTCGGCCACCACGGGATTGCCCTCGATGATCGTGTTGTCGTCGTAGGCGAAGCCGTTGAGCACGGAGTTGCCGTACGTGCCCACCACTACGAGGAGCACCAGCAGGGCGGCACGCCTCAGTGGGATCGCGCTAACGGGATTCACCAGGACTGAGCCCGGATCAGTCCGGATCGGCCACAGTAGGCACCGTGGTCTCCGACTCTCCCGCACCGTCCGGAGCGCTGGGGAGCGCCGGACGTCCGTCCGCCAGCGTCCGTCCCTCCCAAGGCTGTACCTTGGGAGCCTGCCAGGGATCGGTCCTTGGGCCGAAGAGATTGGAGCGAAGGATGTGATAGAGGGCGGCCACGCCGTCCCTCCAGTTGATCTTCTTCCCCTCCGCGTACGAGCGCCCGTCATAACTGATCGGAAGCTCGTAGATACGCGCCCCCGCCTGAGCCAGGCGCGCGGTCACCTCTGGCTCGAAACCGAAACGGTTCGCCGACAAGGGCAGGCGCTTCAGAAGATCGGCATGGACGACCTTATAGCAGGTCTCCATGTCGGTGAGGTTGAGGTCCGTGAACATGTTACTCAGCAACGTCAGAAAGCGATTACCCATCATGTGCCAGAAGAACAGCACGCGGTGAGGGCCACCGAGAAAACGTGACCCGTATACGGCATCTGCCTTGCCGGCCAAGATCGGCTGCATGAGCGTGGGTAATTCGTGCGGATCATACTCCAGATCCGCATCCTGAATCGCGATTATATCGCCGGTGGCCCGCTCGAAACCGGCCCGGAGCGCTGCACCCTTGCCCTTATTCTCGTCTTGGAACACGAGAATATCGATCACCCCCTCGTCCCGTAGGCGCGACAACAAATCGCGTGTGCCGTCCGTGGATCCATCATCGACCACAATCACTTCGACTTCCAAGCGGACCTCACGAACCCGCTGGAGGAGGACCCCCACACTCCGGATCTCGTTGTACGCGGGGATAACCACCGACAGCCTCACCCGGTCCCACGCGAGATCACCGTGCCTTCTACTATCCACTCCCCGGAAACTCGGCGTGGTCATGTGGATCCAATCCTCGATATTTGAAGGCCCGCTTCAGGAACGGGCGCATGAGCGTTGGAGACCGTGACTGCGATACGGATCATGAAGCTGGTCACACCTCGATCCCGTACCGATTGAGCTTCCGGTACAGAGTGGAGGGATCGATGCCGAGAACCTCAGCCGCTTTTGCCTTGTTGCCCTCCTCGGCCGAAAGCGCCCATTGGATGTACGCCCTCTCGATCACTTCCATCGAAGGATTTGGGGGGAGGTGATCCGTGACCAGCGGTTTCACATCGGTGGCTCGCACGCCCTCGGGCAGGTGATCCACCAGGAGAATCCTCCTCTCCTCGTTCATACCGCCGCCTGTTGCTTCGGCACGGAAGCCACGTCCGTGCCCGTGCCCGGCAACAGGACCACGAATCGAGTCCCTCCCTTCGGCACCTCCTCGACGTACAAGGCCCCACCGTGTGCCTGGACGGCGCGATGAACGGCCGCCAAGCCGAGACCGCTTCCCCCCTTACGGGTCGTATAGAAGGGCGCAAAGATGCGCCCGACGTCCCCGGGCGGAATCCCCGGTCCGGAATCCCTGACGCTCAGGCACACCGGCTGGGAGGCGCTGCCAGGAAGCAGGCCCTCTTCGGACCGATCCTTGAGGGAGATCTGGACCGTGTCCCCGGGGCCGCTGAACTGAACGGCATTGAGGATCAAGTTGAAGGCCAGGCGGTGAAGGAGATCCGCGTCCCCCGGTAGGATCAGACGGCCTTCGAGGCCCTCCTCCTCGATGCGGATCTCGGCTTTACAGTCGGGATGCTGCTTTACCAATTCCACGGCCTGCCGGACCACCCAGGTGAAGTCCACTTTGGCCTTCTCTCCGAGGCGCATCACTGAGAAATCTAGAAATTCGTTGAGCAACCGGCTCAAGCGATCCGACTCCGGCAGCACAAGCCGCTGAAGGAGCGCACGATCCTCTGCCGGAAGGCTAGGGCTGTCGAACTGTTCCACCGCGCTCCGGATCGAAGCCAAGGGGTTCTTGATTTCATGGGCCAGCGAAGCACTCAGTTCAGGAACGGCCTCGAGTCGTTCGTTTCTGCTATTCAGGGCCTGGATCCGCTCCAGATCCGTGATGTCCTGAAAGATCGCCGTGACGGATGGGCCCTCTCCCTTGTGACTTTCGAGCACCGTCGTGCTGATGCCCAGCACCAGATCGCCCGTCGGCCTTTTGACGGACGCCGTCTGGCGGTTGCCCGGGCGGAGTCCGCTCATGCTCCTCCTGAACGCGTCGGCAAGCCCCGGCGCCACGTCCGCGACCACGTCCAAAATGGGAGCGCCATGCCACTGCTCGAGGGTCAAGTCCAAGAACCGTTCGCCGGCTGTGTTGAGGTAGCCGAGTCTCCCGCCATCGACGACAGTGAGCACACCCGTTGAGATGTTCGTGAGGATGTCCCCCGTGTCGAGCCGTAAGCGCACGAGTTCAAACTGTACCTCGCTGAGCGCGAGCCAGGTTCCTTGGACGCGGTCCCCCAGCCAACCCGTGATGAGAGCGGCGACGGCAAAGAGCCCGATCTGGAGGCCAGCCGCGTTCAGATCCAAGCTCTCGGGACGGCCCCATACAAGATCCTCGAAGTAGAGAATGGAAGAGAGGGCCCGATGAGGACGCCGCCCGGCAAGGGCAACAGAAGAGCCCCCTCTGTGATCACCAAGATATAGAGGGGAACGAAGACGACATCGCCGCCGCCCGATGTGATATGGATGACCGCCGTGACGAGCGCCGCGTCGAGAATGACCTGGGCGTACAGGAAGTTCTTGCCGGCCGGGTTGCCGCGTATGTCGGTGTGCCACACAGAAGCCAGCGTGACCGCCATCGTGATGATGAACAGGAGGGTCGCAATGCGCGTGGCCTCCGGGGAAGCGGAGAACCAGGCCACCATCATGCCGACGAAAATCCAGGTCGCCAGGGTCATGCGGCCTACGTAGACCCAACGGAGGAGTCGGGTTCTGCCGAACTCGTACCTCTTTGACGTCTCCGGCCTCACAACCGAACTCCAATCAGGATGAGTCAGCGTAAAACTGGGATGCTATCTCACGCTATTACTCAGCATGGCACAGTGCAATGCTTCTATCTGGCGTTTTGCAAAAGGGCAGCGGCAGCGTCTCAGAGCTCCGGCCGCGGAACAACTCGGATCTCTCCGAGGAGCGAATATGAGAAGCCAGAGAGCCGCCCCACCGGCCGCAGCTCTGCCGTGTCCACAAATGAAGATCCCTCCACGATGGTAAGTGCGGGATCCAGACGCACACCTTTTACTTCGCCGAGCACCAACCCGCCGGCTTTGCCCAGTTCCACGTGCTTATAGAGTTCGCATTCCAGTACCGCGGGACAATCCGCCACATAAGGCGCGTCGACGGTTTCGGCTTCGGCCACAGACAGTCCAGCGAAAGCGAACTCGTCATCCTCCGGGGGTAAGCTCGCTGCGGTTTGGTTCATCGCCTCGAGCTGCGGTTCAGTGACGACATTCACACAGAAGTTACCCTGGTCCAGGATGTTGCGGAGTGAATCCTTGGCCACTCCTCCTCGTGTCCCGATGGACAAGCTCACGAGCATGGGTGATGACGCCACCGCAGAGAAGAAGCTGAAAGGAGCCACATTGAGAACGCCGCCCGTACTCCGGGTCGATACCCAGCCGATGGGGCGAGGTACGACGAGCGACGTGAGCAGCTGGTACCGCTCACGGGCATCGGCAACGTCGGTACGGATTACTCTATGCCGAAGGTGCCCTTCCGGGTCGCCGGGCAACTAGAGGTACTCCTTCAACAGGCCTACCGGTCCGTGGGTACCGTGAGGAGCTGACCGGCGTAGATGCGGCTGCCCCGGATGTCGTTGGCGGCCCTCAGCTCAGGTACGGTCGTCCCGTGGCGCCGGGCGATGGTCCAGAGTGAATCACCCTCCCGGACCATATAGCGTGACACAGCCACAACTCGGTCCGCGGAACCGGCGGAAGCCGACAGCTCCCTGACGTAATCCGCGTAGAGCCCTGGGAAAACCGCCACATGATAATGCGGCGGCCGCCGTTCCCTCGTTGCCTCCAGCACACCGGCCCCCTCTAGGTAGAGGAGTGTACTCTCCAACCAGTACCGGCATACCGAGTTCAAACTCGTGCGAAAATCAACGGCCATACCCGTGGGATGAACGGAGAGCGTCGAGGCGTTCCGGGGCTGTCCGCTCAAAGGACGGGTGAGGCTCGTAACGACCAACCTCTCACCGCAAGCCCGGCGGTGTTGTCCTCCCAGGCGTTCGACGAAGAGCTTCACTTCCGGACGGCTGTACGGGAAAGACACGTTGTGAAGCTCGAAGTCCGGAGTACTCCTCAAACGGACCAAGTAACCCGCATCGGCAAACTGCTGCACCTGCGCGTCTGTCCGCAGGAACGTGAAGTTATTGGCCCTGGCACGCGCATACATTCTTTTGACGGAAGCCTCAGAGCCCCGAAGGGCCTGCCCTTCGAGAGGGTCCATCCCCGACGCCAGAAACACCGAAAGCCCAACCAGTAGGCTCATATGTCGAACCATCCGCACCCTCTCGAAGTCGGGAGTCCCGTCGAGTCAAAGCATTTTGGCATCCCGAATCAGGACACCTGCCTATTTCTAAACATACGCATCTCGAAACACAAGGATCCCGTTTACGCTCGTCGGCCGTCAGCGACTCACCCCGTGGCGGCGGAATAGTTAGCTGCCACGACGTCCCAATTGACCACGTTCCACCACGCTGAGATGTAGTCGGGCCGACGGTTCTGATAGTTCAGGTAGTAAGCGTGCTCCCACACATCCACGCCGAGAATGGGTGTCGACCCCTCGGAGAGCGGGTTGTCCTGGTTAGCGGTGGAAGACGCGGCGAGGTCGCCGGAGGGTCCAACCGTAAGCCAGCCCCAGCCCGAGCCGAACTGCTTCCCTGCAGTGGCACCGAGAGAGGTCTTGAAGTCATCGAACGATCCGAAAGCACCGTCGATGGCCTCCGCCAGCTCTCCGGAGGGCTCGCTCTCACCGCCGGGCGCCATGAGCGCCCAAAACAATTCGTGGTTTACGTAGCCGCCTCCATTGTTTCGTACGGCGGTGCGGATCGCTTCGGGAACGTCAGCCAGCCCTACGAGGAGCTGCTCCCCCGAATGACCGTGCAAATCCGGATACCCCTCAAGGGCGGCGTTCAGATTGTTGGTGTAGCCTTGATGGTGCTTCCCATGGTGGATCTCCATCGTACGAGCGTCGACGTGCGGCTCGAGCGCATCATAGTCATATCCCAATGCAGGCAGTTCAAACGGATATCCCATCGTTGTCTCTCCTCTGATCAGCGGGTTGCTCGTTACGCCACCCTTTCGCCGCGATGGCGCCGTGGTCGCGCAGCGAAAGGGATTGTACCGTACTTCGATTATCCTTCGCAAACGAAGGCTAATGAAAACAGCCTTACCGTTGGACGCGTCGTAAACTTGTCGAAATCCCCGGAACGTCAATCTTCCTACATGACACCCATGGCACCGAACGAGTCTGGTCAATCCCGACGCATCCTCCTTGTCGATTGCGACGCGTTCTTCGTTCAAGTGGCACGGCTGGAGGATCCAGAGGGCGCCGGGAAGACGGACTTGCTCCTGGTCGGCGGCTCCCAAACGGGGCGTGGCGTCGTCACGGCGGCGTCCTACGGCGCACGCCGGTTCGGCGTGCGGTCCGCGATGCCCACCGCGCAGGCCCTGCGCCTATGCCCTGGCGCTACCGTCGTGGGCGTCCCACGTCGGGCGTGCGGTCACAAGAGCCGCGAGATCAGATCCTGTCTCGAAAAACTCGCCCCGGTCGTGCAGGCCGCATCGATCGACGAGTTCTACCTGGACCTCGCCGGCACCGATCGCCTCTTCGGCGAGTCCTTGGAAGTGACCGCCCATCGCATTCGGAAAACCGTCCTTGAGGAGACCCAAATCTCAGTGTCCATCGGAGGTGCGACGCGCAGAATGATCGCGAAGCTGGCCTCCGATGTCGCCAAGCCCGGAGGCGTGCACATCGTCCCGACGGGCCAGGAGGCGGAGTTCATGAAGAGACTGGACCTCGCCGACATCCCGGGAGTGGGCCCATCCCTCGTCGAGGCGCTGCGAAAACGGGGGCTGGTTAGGATCGAAGATGCGCTGGGGGTCCAGGAGACGTGGCTCGAAAGGTGGTTCGGAACTCATCGGGGGCGCTGGCTCTATCGGCGCATGCGAGGACTGGACTCGTCTAGGGTGGATCCACGGGAGCCCCGTAAATCGATCAGCTCGGAGCGCACGTTCTTCCAGGACTTGAAGTCGGATGAAGACCTGGAGCGTATGCTCCTACGCCTCTGCAGATCGGTCACCCACACGCTCCGCAAGGCGGGCCTTCGCGCCCGAACGATCACCGTCAAGCTCAGGGACGGTGACTTCAAGACGCGTTCGCGCTCACGCACGGTGATGGAGCCGCTTGAAACCGAGGGAGCCACGTACCGGATCGCCCGGGAACTCTTGGCCGAGCTGAGAATCCAGCGCCGGACTCCGGCGCGCCTCCTCGGAGTGGGCCTGACCAACTTGGGCTCGGGCGACGATCCCGTTCAATTCGGACTGTTCGAGGAGAAGGTACGCTTGGAGGGCCACCGAGAACGGACTCTAGGCCACGTTGTGGACGGTCTACGCGAGCGCTTCGGAGACGGCGCCGTCCTGCCCGGCCGCATCATCGGTGACTGACATGAGGGCAAGGTATCGGCCGTCGGAGCCCCTCCAGATTACTTCCATGTCCCACCCCGCAAGCCGGGCCCTTGTGTCCAGCGTGTCCGGATCGACGAACAGCTGCGGAAAGACATCACCCACGTGTTCTCCGACCGAAAGCTGGTATTGTAGCTCGCCGATGTAACCGTCGTCGTCGTCACCCTCCGCATCCATGTCATCGCGCAAGTCGGTGGAGTCGAGGATGAGCGCCCCGCCCGGCTCGAGCACCTTGGCCGCGGCCCCGAGCAACCGATCGAGACCCGACAGGGTCTCCGTGATCATCGAGCCGTTCATGAGCAGGATCACCGTGTCGTATACCTTGTCGGACGGTACCTCGAAGACAGTCCCCTCCCTGGCGTCCTCCACCCCCCGCTCCCGCATGATCCGGACGGCTTCCGGTATCCGGTCCAACGCGGTGACCTCGTGGCCCCGAGCTTGAAGCACCAGTGCATGGGCACCCACACCGGCTCCGATGTCGAGGACTCGCGGGCCGCATCGGCCGAGCGCGATGGACTCCCAATCCTCGAACGCTTTCTCTGTGCGAAAAAAGAACGACCCTAGGATTTCTTCGGTCTGCCCGAAGTCATTCCGGACGGTCACGGCGACGTCCTCTCCGCGATCGTGGAACGCCGTCAATGCCGCCCTGAGAGGAGACCACGGCGTGCTCAAAGAAAGACCCTGGTCTGGAGGCCCCGCAGCTGAGACACTCCTGGAACTAGACCTTGCCGGTCGTCTTCCAGGGCTTCCTCTCGAAATAGTCGTCCGTGAGCTTTTTGATCGTACCCGAAAGCAGAACCAGGGCGATCAAGTTGGGGAGGATCACGATCCCGAGCGCAATGTCGCCCAATTCCCATACAAGATTCAGTGCGACCAGCGCGCCCACGAAGTGCATGATCAGGTACACGACCTTGTAGGGTAGAACGGCTTTCTCACCGAATAGGTAGATCGCGCAGCGGTCCCCATAATAGCTCCAGGATATGGCGGTCGAGATGCCAAACAGAAAGACCGAGAAGATCACGACGTAATGCCCCCAGTCGCCGAGAGGCGACAGTCCCTTTCGGAAGGCATACATCGTGAGCGGCGCTCCACTTTCCACCGCCATCCCCCAGAGCGACGAATAAACGTTGCCCCCGGCGTCGACGGCCTCGCCTCGCGAGGGGAACACCGAACCCGTGAACGGCTGCGTCATGCCCTCGTCGGTGTAAAGCTCCTCTACCGCCACCTCATGCCACGCAACGAGAGCCGCACTCCCCGCAATCTGCGTTCCATTTTGAACCTGGATCTCAGCCGGTGCCGCAACGTCTTCATATCCGGCTCCCGCGTCTCCAGACACCCAACTGAGATCACCACCGGCAAGCGTGACCTCGGTGGGGATACGCTCATTGTAGACGCCCATCATGACGATCACGAGCGCCGTCATGGTGACGATCACGAGGGTGTCGATAAAGGGCCCGAGCAGGGCGACGACCGCCTCGGAGACGGGCTCCTCTGTCTTCGCGGCCGCATGCGCGATGGGTGCCGAGCCCTGACCCGCCTCATTGGAGAAGAGTCCTCGATTGACCCCCCAGGTCATGGTGACCATGATGGCCCCCACCCCGGTTCCGGCCACACCAGCCGTGGGATTGAACGCCTCGCTGAAGATGGTCACGAACGCGGGGATCACGTCCCCGATGTTCATGAGAACGATGAATAAGGCGGACAATACGTAGACCCCGGCCATCAAGGGGGCTAGGATACTCGTGATACGCCCAATGCGAGTGATGCCTCCCAGAATCACTGAGGACACGATCGCCACCAGGACCATACCGGTGATGAAGGGGGCGACGCCGAACGCGGTCTCCGCCGTGTCGGCCACAGTGTTCGCCTGAATGGCGTTCCCCGTGAAGAAGGCCGTGAATCCGAGCATGGCTGCGAAGAACACGGCCATCCATTTCCAGTTCGGCCCGAGTCCGTGCTCAATGTAATACATGGGTCCGCCCGAAACGGTACCCACAACCTTCCCCGCGTCGGCATGCACTGAGCGGTAATGCATGGAAAGGACGACTTCAGCATACTTGGTGGCCATGCCCAGGACTGCGGTCAGCCACATCCAGACCAAAGCACCGGGGCCTCCCCAGTGAACGGCCAGCGCGACACCCGCAATGTTGCCGATACCGACCGTGGCTGAAAGCGCCGTCGTGAGCGCTTGAAAGTGCGAGACGTCGCCTGTGCTTTCGGGATCGTCGTAGCGGCCCGTGGCGACTGCGACGCCATGGCCGAAATGCCGCAACTGGATGAAGCCGAGGCGGAGCGTAAGGAAGGTCCCGGCCCCGATGAGGGCGATGACCACGAGGGGAATGGTCGAGTCCCCCACAGGAATTCCCCACTCCCATACGAAGATCCGGACAGCAGTGACGACGTTCTCGAGGGTTTCCATTACTCATCCCTAGAAGGCTGTTGAGAAGGTAGAGCGGGCCACCCTTCTGCTAGGAAGGCTATTGAAGTGGAGGAAGATTGTGTGGTGGGGTCACGCAGGCAAGGCAATCCGAAAGCCTCGGGTCACTGAGAAGGCTGTACTCCTTCAGCAGCCTTCAAGGATCCGACAACATCCTGCTGAGGGGGCGTCCACCGACCGGGTGCAGGTGGACGTGATAGACTTCCTGGCCGACGTGGTCCCGACAGTTCAGGATCAGCCTGTATCCCTCCTGGTCGGTGCCCTCTTCCTCAGCGAGCCTGGCAGCCACCCGGATCATACGGCTCGATGTGGATGTCGGAGACGCCCTTGCGGACCGCGTCGGTGAGGAGGCCGTTGATGAACTTTACGACCGGCGCTTCCTCGACCTGGACCTGAAGGGCAGCGAGGCTCTCCTCCTCATCCTCGTTCTTCGACAAACTCGAGGTCCTCTTCGAGAAAGTCGCCAAGAAGATCATCTACCTGGTCCTCAGAGACGCCGTAATACTTCTCCAGATGCTTCCGCAGCGTGTACTCTCCGACGATTACCGGCTCGATATCGTACCGGGTCTTGAACCGGAGGACATCGATGGCTTCCATCTCAGACGGGTTGGCCATAGCCACCGTCAACGTCCGGCCCACCCTGCGCAGCCGAAGCACGAGGTGTTTGTATGCCACCTCCCCGTCGATGAGCTTATAGATCTTGGCGTCGACCTCAACCTTCTCGAGGTCGACGGCCGGAAGGCGGTACTGCTTGGAGAGCATCCGAGTCAATTCGTTTTCGCCCACGAACCTGAGCTTGACCAGAGAGAACCCTATACGCGTGCCGCTTTCCTTGGCGTCTGCCAGCGCATCTTGAAGTTTTTTGCCATCGATGATGGCCTTCACGAACAAAAAGGTCACTGAGGCGAAGTTCTGCGACGTTGGTTGCCATCGCTTGGAGGCCCTCCGCGGGGCGAGAATTACTTGGAAACGTTTGTGTCCCAAACCCAAAGTTAGAAGCGGGAGCCCCCGAACTGCAAGAACAAAAAACTCAACGTCCGACGATTACGAGAGCCCTAATCCGTTCAATCGTGGCGGGGCCGATTCGGCGGACTGATTCAAGCTCCTTCAACCCCCGGAATCTCCTGAGGTCCTGTCGCAACGTGAGAATGCGCTCAGCCATGACTGGGCCGACCCCCGGAAGCCTCTGCAACTCTTCACTGCTCGCACGATTGAGGTCGAGGCGGCTCGGCTCGCCGGCGTGGCGGCCCAAGTCTGGACGATAGGGTCGGGCCGCGCACTCAAATCAGGGCTAGGTCGACCACTGGAGGTGCGGTGTAATTCTGGCGAGGGTGGTTGAAGACGCGCCGTGTCCGGGAGGGCCGTTGATCCTTGCCCAAGTGCTGCCGGCGGCGTGATCATTGTAAGGACCAGAATGGCTAACGTCAGAGCCATGAATCGGCTGCTCCGCTAGGATCGGATCTCGCCGCACGGTGTAAGGGTGTCGACATGAGGATCATCACCAAATATCTAATCCGCCAGCACACCGGACCGTTCCTCTTCGCATTCTCGGCTCTCACCGGTCTCCTTTTTCTGAACGCGGTCGCTTTACGGATGGACGACCTCGTCGGAAAGGGGCTCCCTTGGAGTGTGATCGGGGAGTTCTTACTCCTGTCTCTCCCTCACACAGTCGCGCTGACGCTCCCCATGGCCATCCTTGTATCTGTACTCTACACATTCAGCGAGCTTACCGCCGCGAATGAGATTGCCGCCATGGCCGCGGGTGGTATCAAGCCGTTCCGGATTCTCCTCCCGCTCCTAGGGGTCGGTACGATCCTGGCAGGCGTGATGCTGTTTTTCAACGATCGAGTGCTCCCCGAAGCGAACCACAGACTCAAGAACCTGATCATCGACATCTCTCAGAAGAGTCCCACATTCGTGCTGCGTGAGCGGGTCATCAATGAGATCGAGACCGAGGACCGACGTGGAGCGGTGTACCTGCAGGCCGCGACCATCGATCGCGTCACGAACGAACTGACTAAGGTCGTCATCTACGATCTGAGCGACCCGAGCGCTCACCGAACGACGTACGCGACGAGGGGAACGATGGCGTTCAGCGACAATCGCTCCGACCTGTATCTGACCCTCTATGACGGTGATGTCCTGGAAGCTGAGCAAGGTCGCTCCGGTGAATTCAACCGATCGGAATTCGACGTCCAGATCGTTCCACTGAGGGGGGTCGGAGACGAACTCGAGCGCCGAGAGGGAGGCGTCGGCCGCAGCGATCGCGAGATGTCCATCGCCCTGTTGAAGGCGGAAATCGACAGCCGGGCAGAGAATCTCGACCGAGTTCGCCAACAGAGTCTGAGACAGGCCCAGCTAACAATCACGGATGCCCTTGGGTATCCGCCTCCGGAGTCGACTGAGCCGAACCAACCGGAGTCGGTTTCCCGAGACCGAGCAGGCTCCGTGATCGGGCGGGGCAGCGGCCAACGGCTCACCGCCGACACTGATGATCTCACTCGCCAAACGGCGTTGACGGGTCGCCAGAACCTCAGCCGGCTTACGGCCCTTCAGTCGGCGTCGGACCAGTTCCGTGTCGAAATTCACAAGAAATATGCGATCGCGTTCGCGTGTATCGTGTTCGTCTTGATGGGCGCCCCTTTGGGTATACGATTTCCACGCGGAGGGATCGGTACGGTCATCGTCGCTTCGGTGGCCATCTTCGCCGTCTACTGGGCGGGCTTGATCGGTGGAGAAAACCTCGCCAATGAAGGTGTGGTGACACCGTTTTGGGCCATGTGGACGGCCGACCTGATCTTCCTCGGAGTCGGTGTCGCTTTGGCTGCGCGGATGAGCCGAACCGTGGGCACCAATCGCGGCGGCGGCCTGAGCGAGGTGCTGTTCAACCTCTCTAATTTTGGACGCAGGATGACGACGCACTATCGAAAAACATGATCAGGATTCTGGACATACTGATCGTGAAGACGTTCCTGCGCATCTTCATCCCCGTCGTTCTCGGCGCCCCCCTCCTGTTCATCGTGGGAGACCTCGTCGAGCAGGTGGACCGGTACTTCGGCAGGGGCCTTACGGTGGGCGAAGTCTCCCTCGCCTACGTCTATATGCTCCCCGAATTCATCTCCTGGTCCTTCCCCATCGCCGCGCTGCTCGCTGCGGTGTTCACGATCCACTCCATGACCCTGCACCGAGAGGTCCTCGCCGCGAAAGCCGGGGGAATCTCGTTTCACCGCTTGATGGCACCGCTCGTGGTGTTGGGACTGCTCCTGACCGGGGTCGGTCTCCTCCTCAGTGAGGCGGTACCCGTGGGCAAGCGACGCTCCGGGCAAATTCTTCGGAGTGAAGAGGTCGGACGCCAATGGCGCGCCGACTTCGTGTTCAAGACCGACGACGACCGAACGTTGACGGTGAGGCGACTCAACGTCTTTCCACCGACGATGAACCAGGTAGTCCTGGAGGTTCCTGCCGGAGCGAACGGGGAGGTGGCACAGCATCTTCAAGCGCTCCGAGTGCCCTTCGACAGCGTGCGCGGATGGACGTTCAAGACTGGGTATCTGCGGATCCTTCCCGACCGCTCCGAACCAATGACCTTGTATTTCGACTCGCTCAGGTCGAGTGGCTTCGGCGAGCCCCCGAGGGGTCTCCTCGGTGCGCCCGACGACGAGGACGAAATGACCGACTCCGAAATCGACCGGATGGTGGCCAACATCACGCGTTCGGGCGGCGACCCGAGCACGTTGCTGGTCAAGAAGGGGCAGCGGAAGGCCATCGCGGTGGCGACCCTGGTGATCATTCTGTTCGGTGGACCCCTCGCGACGAGTTCCCGGAGGGGGGGGACGGCCTACGGAATCGGCGTTGCGTTGGCGTCGACGATCCTCTACCTACTCCTGTTCCGGTTGGCCGGAGCCGCGGGCAACTCGGGAGTGCTCTCGCCGGTGCTGTCGGCGTGGCTTCCCAACCTGTTCTTCCTGGCTTGCGGGCTCATCCTTCTCAAGCGCGTGAGGACTTGAGGCCGAAGCCCCACGTCTTCAAGAGCCCTCTAGCGCCGCCAGAAACTCGATAAACCCCTTCGTCAGGCTGCCCAAAAATATCTCCTGCACGGGTCCGGCGAGGGTGATCTCCATCTCGGCGGTGACGGTCACCTCCACGCTGCCACCGTCCATGCGAACTTCGAACCGGCCGGGGGTGGCACGTCCCGACTGCACCGCAGCGGCCGCGACCGCGCAGGCCGACGTTCCCGAGGCAGAGGTCGGTCCCACTCCTCTTTCCCAGATTCGCGCCTCCAGGGTTCGGCCGTCCAGCACGCGGGCGATCTGCACGTTGGTGCCGTCTGCGAAAGCAGGGTGAACACAGATTCTCGGTCCGATCTCGGCGATGAGCTCGGGCTTCCACTCGACGGGAAAGACTACCGCGTGGGGATTCCCGATCGACACGGGATGGACGATCGGGCTTCCGGCCTCCCCGAGATCGAGTCTTTGGTCCTCGTCCAGGGCTCCCGGGTCGAGCCCAACGGCTCCGGGTCCGTGGCCGGCGTGGCCCATCTCCGCTGAAACATCGTACAAGCCGCGCTCGGGAGGTCCCGACACCTGCAGCTGAACGATATCGCCTCCCACCGACACGTCGAAGGGTACTTGGCCCACGAGCCCCTCGCGGGCCAAGTACGCAGCAAGAATCCGGAGGCCGTTGCCGCTCCGCTCGAACTCAGAGCCGTCCGGATTGAACATGCGGAGGGGAAACGGCCGGCTGGTTCGATCGAGAAGGAGCACGATTCCGTCGCTCCCGGGGCCCCGCCAGCGGTCGCATACCGCGACGATCTTCTCGCCGTCGAGCGCCCAATCGTCGCCGGCCTCGAACACGAGATAGTCGTTTCCGAGCCCATGCGCCTTGAAGAACGCCGAGCAAGCGGAGTCCGTGTCCCACTCTGGTAGAGTCAATTCGCGCTCCCAATCGTCCGTGTCCACGGTCCAGGCTCCCTCAGAAGCCGGGAATATCGTGAACCGGAGCGGACGGGGCGAGGCCTAGGAATCGCCGCACGGAGGCACTACCTTTCGGAGAAACGTTGGAAGGGGTGATTTGAGGCCTATTGCGGCCCGACATAAACCGCTAAAAAGCCAGACCTCGACGCGGAAGGATTGCGGCGGGGTTTTAAATTTCGGATCTCCCCTCCCCATATGCCTCCGAGATACGAGATCGATGGCCAAGTCCACTCCCAATGGCAGTCGCACCGCGGATCTTCAGGAGGCTCTAGCGAGGCGTATCCTCGTTCTCGACGGTGCCATGGGCACCATGATCCAGAGCTATGGGCTGGCTGAGGACGATTTCCGCGGTGAGGTCTACGGCGATCAGCCGGACGCGCTCTTCGGGGCCAATGATCTGCTGTCCATCACACGGCCGGACATCATCCGCGAGATCCACTGGGCCTATCTCGAGGCCGGCTCAGACATCATCGAGACCAACACGTTCAACGCCCAGGCCATCTCGCTCTCCGACTATGGACTCGAAGCGGAGGCCTATCGGCTGAACGTGGCCGCGACCGAGCTGGCCCGAGTGGCCGCAGACGAGATGACCACCCGGACGCCCGACAAGCCCCGCTTCGTGTGCGGAAGCATAGGCCCAACCAACCGTACCGCGTCCATCTCTCCGGACGTGGAGGACCCTGCATTTCGGAACGTCACGTTCGACGAGCTTGTGCAGGCGTACACGGATCAGGCACGAGGGCTCGTGGACGGCGGGGCCGACATCCTCATGATCGAGACGATCTTCGACACCCTCAACGCGAAGGCCGCCGCCTTTGCGATCCTGGGGCTTTTCGAGGAGACCGGTACGTCCCTTCCGGTGATGATCTCAGGAACGATCGCCGACGCCAGCGGCCGCACACTGAGCGGACAGACGACTGAGGCTTTCTACAACTCTATCAGGCACGCCCAACCGTTCTCAGTGGGGCTGAACTGTGCCCTGGGGGCGGAGCAGCTTCGACCCTACCTAGAGGAGTTGTCCCAGATCGCCGACGTGCCCGTGAGTTGTCACCCGAACGCCGGCCTTCCTAACGCCTTCGGCGAATACGATGAAACGCCGGACATCACGGCGGGAATCATCCGGGAGTTCGCCGAAGCAGGATTCGTCAACATCGTGGGCGGCTGTTGCGGTACCATACCCGACCACATCGAAGCGATCGCGGACGCCGTCGCGGACATTCCGTCCCGGACCATTCCCAAGCTCGAACCCCGGTGTCGGTTGAGCGGACTCGAAGCCCTCACGATCGGTCCCGACTCCCTCTTTGCCGATATCGGTGAGCGCACCAATGTCACGGGCTCGAAGCGCTTCCGAGATCTCATCACCGACGACGCTTACGAGACCGCGGTCGAAGTCGCCCGTCAGCAGGTGGCAAGCGGTGCGCAGATGCTCGACATCAACATGGACGAGGGTTTGCTCGATTCGGTCCAGGCCATGACCACGTTCCTGAATCTGCTCGGCTCAGAGCCGGCGGTGAGCCGTATCCCCTTTGTGGTGGACTCGTCGCGCTGGGACGTGATCGAAGCCGGGCTCAAGTGCGTGCAAGGTAAGAGCATCGTGAACTCGATCAGCTTGAAGGACGGCGAGGAGGCGTTCATCGAAAAGGCCCGCCTGGCAAGGCGCTATGGAGCCGCGGTGATCGTCATGGCGTTCGATGAAGAAGGCCAGGCCGACACCGTCGAACGCAAAGTCGCCATATGCGAGCGGGCGGCCCGCGTGCTCCGCGACAGCGTGAAATTCCCTCTCGCGGACGTGATCTTCGACCCCAATATTTTCGCGGTGGGAACCGGCATCGAGGAGCACAATGCGTACGGTATCGCCTTCCTCGAAGCCACCCAGATGATCAAGGAGCGCATACCCGACGTGCACGTGAGCGGAGGGCTGAGCAACGTCTCGTTCGCGTTTCGAGGGAGCCCTCGCGTACGCGAGGCGATGCACTCCGCGTTCCTTTATCACGCCATCCAGGCGGGCTTGGACATGGCCATCGTGAACGCCGGAGCGCTGCCGGTCTACGACGATGTGCCGACCGATCTTCTCAAGGCCGTGGAGGACGTGCTCTTCGACCGGCGCCTCGACGCCACCGAGCGGCTGACGGCACTCGCCGAACAGTACGCTGGAGCGACTCAGGAGCAGGTCGTGATCAACCAGGAGTGGCGATCCGAGCCGGTGGAGGACCGTCTTCGGTACGCGCTCGTCCATGGAATCACGGACCACATCGAGGACGACACTGAGGGGGCGAGGAGCCAACGGGCTCGGGCACTGGAAGTGATCGAGGGTCCCCTCATGGACGGCATGAACGAGGTCGGGGATCTGTTCGGATCCGGAAAGATGTTCCTGCCACAGGTAGTGAAGAGCGCCCGCGTCATGAAGAAGGCCGTGGCTTATCTGGAGCCGTTCCTGAACGCAGAGAAAGCCGAGGACGGCGACACCAGGAAATCCGGGGGACTCGTGGTCATGGCCACCGTGAAGGGCGATGTCCATGACATCGGCAAGAACATCGTCTCCGTCGTGCTCCAGTGTAACGGCTACGAGGTCGTGGACCTCGGCGTCATGGTCCCGGCTGAGACCATTCTTCAGGAGGCGCGGGACCGAAAGGCCGACGTGATCGGCTTGAGCGGCCTCATCACGCCGTCCCTCGACCAGATGGTCCACGTGGCGGCCGAGATGGAGCGCTTGAACTTCGACCTGCCCCTCCTCATCGGCGGTGCGACGACGTCGCGCAGGCACACGGCCGTAAGAATCGAAGGGAAATACAAGGGCCCCACGGTTCATGTCGTGGACGCGTCCCGGTGCGTCCCGGTCCTTCGCGCCATGCTGGATGACGCGAAGCGGGAGGAGTTCATCGCCAAGGTCCGTGAGGACTACGCCCGCGAGCGGGAGGCCCACGCGGCCCGAGCGGAGAGGTCCAGCCTGATTCCCGTCGAGGCGGCTCGGGAGAACAAGGTGCGATTCGATTGGACCGAATTCGATCCCATCGCTCCGCACGAACCGGGCATCCACGTGTTCGACGACTATCCGCTCGCCGAGCTCGTGGAGTACATCGACTGGAACCCCTTCTTCCAAGCCTGGGAGCTCAAGGGCCGGTATCCTGAGATTCTGGATGACCCCAGCGTGGGAGAGCAGGCCGGCATCCTTTACGCCGACGCCCGCAAGATGCTCAATCGAATCGTTTCCCAAGACCTGCTGAGGGGGCGTGCCGTGGTCGGCCTCTTCCCTGCCAATAGCGTGGGGGACGACATCGAGGTGCTCGCCCAGGAGAGAGATTGGCGTACCATCCACGGACTTCGCCAGCAATTTAAAAAGAAGGACGGCCGGCCCAACGCCTGCTTGTCGGATTTCGTAGCGCCAAAGGAATCGGGGCTCACCGATCACGTCGGTGCGTTCGTGGTTACAGCCGGGCTCGGGCTGGACGAGTTGTGCGCCGCGCTCGAAGAGGAGCACGACGACTACGGGAGCATCATGGCAAAAGCGCTGGCCGACCGTCTGGCGGAGGCCTTCGCGGAACGGCTCCACGAGCGTGTCCGGCGGGATATCTGGGGCCACGAGGTGGGTGATTACCAATCGAACACCGAGCTGATCTCTGAGCGCTACTCCGGGATTCGGCCAGCACCGGGGTACCCGGCTTGTCCGGACCATACGGAGAAGAGGACGTTGTTCACACTACTTGACGCCGAGCGTCACACCGGGGTCGAGCTCACGGAGAGTTTCGCCATGCTGCCGGCCGCCTCAGTGTCGGGCTGGTACTTCGCGCACCCGGACGCCCATTACTTCGGCGTTGGCAGAATCGGAAAGGATCAAGTGACCGATTACGCTGAGCGGAAGGGCATGGCGGTAGAGGACGTGGAGCGCTGGCTCCAGCCCAGCCTAGGGTACGAGCCAGAGGAGGAAACCCCGTGAGCGACCTCCTGAGGACACTCATCGATGACGGGCACGTCCACGTGATGGATGGAGCGATGGGAACCGAGCTCTACGCCAGTGGCGTGTTCGTCAACGTCTCCTACGACGGGCTCAACCTTGAGACCCCCGACATCGTCGAGAACGTCCATCGCAACTATGTGAACGCCGGCGCCGAAGTCATCGAGACGAATACGTTCGGCGCCAATCCGGTGAAACTGTCCAGTTATGGGCTGGCCGACCGCACGGAGGAGATCAACCGTGCGGCGGCGGACCTGGCGCGCAGGTCCGCCGGTGGCCGGGCCCTGGTAGTAGGGGCGATCGGCCCCTTGGGAATCCGTATCGAGCCACTTGGACCCACATCTCGTGAAGAGGCCCAAGCCCTCTATCGGCGGCAGGTCGAGGGACTCGTGGAGGGGGGCGTCGACGGCTTTGTCCTCGAGACGTTCAGCGACCTGAACGAGATGGAGCAAGCGTTCAAGGCCATCCGTAGTGGATCGTCCCTCCCGATCATTTGTCAGGTCACGGTGGGGGAGGATGTCTGCACCTCGTATGGTACGTCGCCAGAGGACGTCGCGGCCGAACTCACCGCATGGGGCGCCGATGTGATCGGACTCAACTGCTCGGTGGGTCCAGCCGTCATGCTCGATGCGGTGGAGCGCATGGCGGCGGTCACCGATCTCCCGCTTTCGGCCCAGCCCAACGCAGGGCTGCCCCGGGCGGTTGGCGATCGCAAGATCTACCTCGCCAGTCCCGAGTACATGGCAAAATACGCCCGTCGCATGATCGAATCCGGTGCCCGATTCGTTGGGGGCTGCTGTGGCACGAGCCCGGAGCATATCCGAAGCATCCGAGCGCTGGTGAAAGGAGTGCAACCTCCCTCCACTCGAGTCCGTCCGGGCTCCCACACCGAGCCGCACGACACACACGTTCAGCCGGACGTACCGCTCGGCAAGCGCTCCGAGTGGGGACGTAAGATCGCGGAGGGCACCTTCGTCACGAGCGTCGAGATCACGCCGCCTGAGGGTTGGGACATCCAGGTGCTGTTGGACCAGTGCCGTCGCATCCAGGCCGCCGGAGCCGACACGGTGAACATCCTCGATCACCCGCACGCCCACGCTCGCATGAGTGCTTTGCCGGCCGCCATGCTCATCGAAAGGGAGGTGGGCATAGAGACGATCGTTCACTATCCGTGCCGCGACCGTAACATGACGCGGATGATCAGCGACCTGCTCGGAGCGGCCGCGGCTGGACTACACAATCTTCTCCTGGTAACGGGACGCCCGCCCGCGACGGGCCCCTACCCCGACTCGACAGCCTCTCTGGACATCGACTCGATCGGACTCACGAACGTGGTCCACGGCCTGAATCGGGCTGTCGATCCCGGGGGGAACACGATCGGAGTACCCACTCGCTTCGTCATCGGGACCAGGGTGAGCCAAGTTGCCGTGGACCAAGACCACGAAGCCGGGCGTCTGAAGTGGAAGGTCGACGCGGGCACCGACTTCGTGATCACCCAACCGGTGTTCGACGCGGGACGGCTCCATGCCTTCCTGGAGCGACCACCCAAGGCGTCCGTACCCATCGTCGCGAGCCTTCGCCCGCTCACGTCCCTCCGCGAAGCCGAGTTCTTACACAATGAGGTCCCCGGCGTCTACATCCCCGACGAGATCATGAAGCGCATGGCTGACGCGCAAGGAGAGGGTGAAGAAGCGGCCAGGATCGAGGGGGTGAAGATCGCCCTCGAAGTGTTCGAGTCTATCCGAGACTCGATCGCGGGCGTTCACATCCATGCTCCGTACGGAAATCTCGACGGCGCGCTGGAGATTCTCTTGGGGGTAATCGACTCACGATAGGGGCGTGATCACTTTGGCTAGTCTGTCCCGCACTCGCCGGTGGCCCAGGTTGCTGATGTAGACCTTTTCCGCTCCGACGGCCCGCAGCGCGTCCAGGGTCCTTCTCAGCACCTCTTCGGGCGTGGCACCCGCCTCGAATTCGCTGGCCAACTCCTCAGCGGGAACCGGGAAGAATTCGCCCAGCTGCCTGAGCGTGCCCGGATTGGCACTCCAGTAATAGAAGACGCCGAATATTCCCGGTACATCCACACTCCGGCGATCGCACTCTTCGAGGAAGGCCTCGACCCGATCCACACTGTGGCGCGATACGACCTGTGTGAGGTAGAAATCGGCCGTGAAATCAGCCGCGCCGACGTACTCGACTTGCCTTTGCACGTCACGATGCGGGTTCGCCCAACCGCCCAGGGACAGCCCGGGGTGCCGCTCCCGTATTCGCTGCCTGAGCATGTAGGAGTGTGGAACACAGCGCGGCGGACCCAGCGAGGTGTCTCCCCCCACTACCGTGAGCGCCTCGAACCCCAGGGATCGAGCACGATCCGCGAACATGAGGCAGTACTCGATCGAGTGCTTGCACGTGAGGAAGGGAACGAGTCGTGAGAGCGGCACATCGGAGCCGACGTTAGCGGCAAGGTGCCCGAGGTTCTCCTCTTCCTGTGATCCGACCGCATCATCGGTCAGGAAGACGAACGTGTCCTTGAGCGCGAGGTTCCGGATGGAGTGGTTGCGGTCGATCCAGGCGTCCATCCCCTCTGCGGCGGCAAGCCCACTCGGGGGGGGCCGAAGCTCCACGGTGACGAGCGGCCCCGGACAGCGCAGACGGTCCACCAGGCCCTCAGTCACCCCTGCCCTCCCACCAGACGCTCGATCTCGTTGACGGACACCGGTATGTCGGCCGTCAGCACCTCGTGGCCCTCCGCGGTCACGACCACATCGTCTTCGATCCTGACCCCAATGCCCGCGTACTCCTCGGCGACCGCCCCTCTCCCGAACGGACCGGGGAAGTACAGACCGGGCTCCACGGTCAAGACCATTCCCGGCTCTAGTGCCCGGGACACACCGGAGGAGGCGTAGTCACCGACGTCGTGTACGTCGAGTCCAAGCCAGTGCGCCGTCTGGTGGGGAAAGTACGGCTTGTAGGCTTCGCTCTCGATAAGCTCCGCCTTGTCCCCCTCAAGGATGCCGAGAGCCATGAGCCCTTCGACGAGCACGTCTCGGGCCGTGTGATGGAGCGACTCGTAACTCGCCCCGGGTCGTATACATTCGATCGCCTGATCATGCGCCTCTAGGACCACTTCATAGATGGCCCGTTGGAGGGCGGAAAAGGATCCGGACACCGGGAGCGTACGGGTGACATCGGACGCGTAGTGGTCCACCTCCGCCCCGGCATCCACGAGGACCAGATCCCCTTCGAGCGCCGTACGGTCGTTGTCCCTGTAGTGCAGCACACACGCGTTCGCACCTGAGCCCACGATCGTGGGATAGGCGGGCCCACTGGCCCTCTTTCGTCGAAACGCCCCATCAAGGATGCCTTCGAGCTCCCATTCTCCGACGCCTGGCCGAACCGCTCCAAGCATTTGGGTAAATGCCTCCACCGTGGTCGTCGCCGCCCGCTTCATGCGTTCCAACTCCTCAGAGCTCTTGATAATCCGCATGGGATCAAGCAACCGACCGGGGTCGATGATCCCACCGGGACCCACACCCTTCTTGGCGCCTCGCAGGCGAGCCGTCCGGAGTGCGTCGATGACCAAGCCCTGCGCCGGCGACTCAGTCCCAAGCCGGAAGTACACCTCGTCGGCCTCGGCGAGCAGCTTGGGAAGATGCTCGGAGAGCACGTCGTTACCATACGCCGCATCGGCACCGAATATCTCGCGAACCCGTTCCGGCCCAAGGCGCTCTCCGCTCCAGCGCTCCTCCTCAGCATGCCGAGGGCGTACGAAGAGTACAAAATCCCCGTCCTCACCGTCGGGGCGAAGCACGGCCACGGCCTCGGGCTCCGTCACGCCGGTGAGATAGAAGAGGTCGCTGTCCGCCCGGTACCTGCCGTCCGAAGGGTTGGCCGGGGAGCACAGCAACAACGCAGATCCGCCCAGATCCGCCAGAACGCGCTCACGCCGCGCGGCGAAGATGTCGGGGGGGAAACCCAGCAACCGCCTAGTCGCCGCCGGCGCTCACGGTGGGAGCTCGTGCGACCAACCAGTGTTCGAACCAGCTGCGGATCCGCTCCAGACGGTCCACGAGGAGCCATGGCTCTCCGGTCCGTGATAGCCCGTGAGAAGATCTCGGATACCGCACCATCTCCGCCGGCACGTCCAGGTTCTTGAGGGCCATGAACCACTGTTCGGCGTCACCGATCGGCGTTCTGTAATCCTCTTCACTGTGGATGATGAGGGTGGGAGCCGTGACATTCTCGACGTACGAGATCGGCGACAGCCGACGGTAGAGATCCCTGCGCTCCCACGGCGCACCGAGGAACTCGTAATCCGTCAACGGTTGGGCGTCGGAGGATCCCCACCAGTTCTCCCAGTTGACGATGGAGCGAGAGGTGACGGCAGCCTGAAAACGGTCGGTCGTGGCCGTCAGCCAATTGGTCATGAAGCCTCCATAGCTTCCCCCCGAGACGCCCAAACGGGTCGTGTCGGCCTCCGGGTACTGGGCCAAAGCAGCATCCACCCCCGTCAGAAAATCTTCGCTGTCCATGACGCCCCACTGCCCACGGGTCGCGTACATGAAGTCATGACCGTAGCCGCTCGATCCACGCGGATTCGCGTAGAGCACGAAGAAGCCGGCCGCCGACAGCACATGGAAGGTCGGGAAGAAGGCATTGCCATAAGCCGAGTGCGGTCCGCCGTGAATTTTCAGAATCAGCGGGTACCTGCGACCGGCCGTGTAGCCGACCGGCTTGATGACCCAGCCCTCCACCTCGACGCTGTCGCCCACCATCCACGTCAGCCTTTCCGCGCTTTCCAGCGAGACGCGGTCCAGGAGATCCTCATTGAACGCGGTCGCCTGTCGCTCAGCCGTACCGTCGCCTCGGGCCACATATAGCTCCGTGGGGGAGACGGCATCGGTGGCGGCGTAGGCCATGATATGGCCACGGTCGGAGAGCGACACGCTCGTGAGCTGCCGCTCTCCGTCGGTCACCTGAATCACGGGTCCGCCGGCCGCCGCCACCCGGAAGAGATGACGATTTCCACCCGCCGAAGCGGAGAACAGAATCCCGGTTCCATCCGCTGACCATTGGGGGGCGCCCGGTACGAGGTCCCAGCCCTCAGTGAGATTCACAGGCTCCGTCGCGAAACGCCCATCGCCACCGACGTCCACGACCATCAGATTCTGCTCCGCTCCACGCTCCGTCGTGAGTACGAAAGCCAGCCTCGTTCCGTCGGGGGATGGGGATGGCGAGGTCTCTGAGCCCGGGCTTGGAGTGACGTCCGTTACGGAGCCGTCGGCAAGGCGTACCGCCCAGATGTCCCTGGTCAGGACGTCGCTGGACTCATCGTCCTCGTTCTCGTCACCGGAGAAATAGATGGTACGCCCATCGGACGACCAGCGTACGTCGGACTTGTCGAACGGGAGCGTCGTCAGCCTTCTTGGAACGCCTCCCTCAGCCGACACCAAGTAGAGGTCACGGGATTCCGTCACAGAGAAGTGCGGGCGCAGCGTGGTCGTACCGTCTGCCTTGTACCGCGTCGACGTTATGACACGCCCGTCAAAGCGATCCGGGTCCAACGTGTTCGAAAAAGCATCCGGAGCGATCCAGCCGTCGCGCTCAGTGGACTCGGTCCCCTCGGCGAGCGCGAGGTAGGCGATCCACTCGCCATCCACCGACCACACGGGAGCCCCCCGGACGCCCTCGATATGGAAGGCCTCTCCACCGGGGCCCGAGACACGGACGAACCATGTGGAGTTGTCGTCGTCGCCGCGATTGGATGTGAACGAAAGAAGTGATGCGTCCGGCGACCATCTGGGAGCATATGAGTCACCCGTGGGAGCTGTAAACCGATAAGGTTCATCGACCGGACGCCCACTCTCGAGCACCTGGATCCAGACCTCCCGCCGGCGGCGATTCTCGTCTTCGAGAACCCGCGTCACCGTAAACGCGACGAGGTCGCCCTCGGGAGACACCGCAACGTCACCCACCGTGACCAGATCATAGTAGTCAGCTGGTTGGAATCCACGCTGCTGGGCCGAGGTAGGCCCGGGCGTGGCTGCCAACAGTATCCACGCCGCGCTCAGCAGTCCGAGCGTTCTCGCCGATATAGCTCTCACACTCGTCTCCGTGTCACAACACTTGGCCCCCGCAACTGGCCCCCGCAGCGCCTGATCCCACCGACACCCGTGCAAAGGTATGGGGGATAGGAACTTGCCTCAAGGCGGAAGCCTTTGGGATCCGATTGTCCCATGCCAGCCACTTGCAAGGTCGTGGCCTGTCACGGCTCCGACTAAGGCGTACACCCACATGCGTTTTTACACGCGGTGCCGACGTTGTTCCTGGGTGCCCCGAACCCCGCCAAGCAAAATGCAACTCCCTCCCCTGGTCCTTTCGACTATGCCGAAGTAGTGTGTGGACTTCCTCCGCTGGCACAGAACACAAGGGGATGAGGGAATGAGAGGCAGATTGATGTTCGTGATACCGGTTCGCATGAATGTTATCCGTTGGGTCGTGACGCTCCTGATAGCCATCGTGATGTTGAATCCGTGGACGCCCGAAATCGCGGCGCAGGAACCGCTCGATTCGGTCATTCCCTTGGACTCCATCGTGGTGAACGTGCTTCGGAGCACCGTCGGATTGAACCGTGCGCCCTACGCCGTATCGGTCTCGAGTGGCCAGGCGCTGCAACTGGGCAACACCGGTTTCTCGCTCGACGAAGCTCTTCAGGGAATCCCCGGCCTCCAGATTCAGAACCGATACAACTATACGGTGGGTGAGCGGATCTCCATCCGTGGTTTCGGAGCCCGATCCCAGTTCGGCGCGCGCGGAATCAAGATTCTCGTGGACGGCATTCCGGCCACGATGGCGGATGGCCAGTCGACCTTGGACCACCTTGACATCGGGTCACTTGGACGCGCCGAAGTCTTGCGCGGACCGGCCGCGGCTATTTACGGCAATGGCGGTGGTGGGGTGCTGAGCCTCGAGACCGCGGCGGCGCCCGACGTCCCCGTCCGCCAGGAGGCCAAAGCCGTCTTAGGAGACAACGGGCTCATGCGATTTCAGAGCACGACGTCCGGTACGCAAGGCGGGACGTCGTACCTCGTGAACATCTCACATCTGACGTACGACGGATTCCGGACCGTCGACGACAGCAGTTTGTTCGTTGGGGAGCGCGCCGACAGCAGCTTGTACGGACTAGCCACGCGCCTGAACGTGAACAGCCAGGTGGCTTTGGAAGCCGGTGCGGGACAGCTCCGCATTACGGCCAACTTCTTCGACCTAGCCGGAGAGAGTGCCGGTGGCCTCAACCGGACCGACATGTATGTCAATGAGTCGCTCAACGCGCGCGGCGGCGGATTTGGCAACGTCGCGAAAAACGCGCGGAAGGATTTGCATCAGGGGCAGCTGGGGGCCACTTGGTCGGGACCTGTCGGAGTTCTCAACGCCGAATTTACCGGGTGGGGGCTCTTCCGGAGGATGGACAATCCTATCCCGCCGCGGATCATCGACCTCAAGCGAAACGCGTTCGGCGTCCGGGCGATGGTCTCCACTGAGAGTAGTGGCGATCCGGGAGAGGTCGCACTCCGAGCGGGATTTGACCTCGATTTCCAGCGCGACGATCGGGTGGAACACCGCAACGTCGCGGGTAGCCGCGGTACCCTGACCAAGGACCAGTTCGAGACGGTCGCCGCGACAGGGGTCTTCCTTCAGTCAACCGCCACGCTCACAGAGCGTGTTTCGCTCATGGGGGGGTTGCGTTACGACCGATTCGAATTTGAGGTCGATGATCGGTTACCCGCCAACAACTCCGGTGATCGGGTTATGGACGAACTGAGCCCCACCGTGGGTCTTGTCGTGGAGGCAAGCCCCACGCTGTCCATCTTCGGCAACTTCGCCACGTCACTGGCCACTCCCACGACCACGGAGTTGGCCAATACCCCAGCGGGCGGAACCGGCTTCAACCCTGATCTGAATCCGCAGACCGGAAACACCGGGGAAGTCGGATTTCGCGGTCAGGCGAACAGCCGCTTCGGATTTGAAATGAGCGTGTTCCTCACCAAGCTCAAGAACGAACTCGTCCCGTTCGAGACCGCCGCGCAGGACGGCCGCGTCTTCCATAGGAATTCTGGGAGATCGACGTATAAGGGGCTCGAGGCCTCCGTGCGGGCGGTTCTTCAGGGGGTCTCAGGCCAGCTTTCCTACACGCTCGTGGACGCTAAATTCGATGAATTCTCAGTAGAAGGTGACGTCTTCGACGGCAACTTCATCCCCGGGTTGGCGAAGAACCGTCTCGAAGGCCTGCTGCGTGTAACCGAAGGCCCATGGTACGGTGAGGTTCGCGGTGACTACGTGGGCAGAATCGAAACCCGTGACGACAATGCCACGGAGACGTTCGCAAAGCGCTACACGCTTTGGGACGTCCGGACCGGGCTCTCCGGCCAGAGAGTCGGCAGCCTCGTGGTGGCTCCCTTCGTGAGCCTTACAAACATCCTCGATGAGGTGTACTCAGCTGCCGTGGCGGTGAACGCCTTTGGAGGCCGGTTCTTCGAGCCGGGCCCGAGGCGTGCGTTTTCCGTGGGGCTGAGCGCCACTTTCCAATAAGGCTCGTCTAGAGCGACCGGCACAGCTCTGTTGCTGGTACGACACAGTCGAATGGCGGTAACGGTTGAAAGAGTCAGGGAGCGGCCCGGCAAAACGCCGGGTCGCTCACGACCGCCAACGCGTTGCGAACCGCCCGCTCTCCGGTCTCGTCGGACGGGCGGCTCATCCTCCGTCCGTGGACTAGCATCACGGAGGAACCACCACCGTCGAGATTGAGCGCCTCGGTCGCCTCAGTTGCCGACAGCGTGGCCGTCATCTCCTCCAGAGTCATGCCCGACGAGTAGGACCCCTGACGCCCGTCCACCACCACGACCCAAAGCCGTCGGGCTTCGGGGTCATACGCCACGGCCGTTCGAGGATGCCTCAACGTAGCGAAGCCTAGATCGGGGTCCATGCCGTCGTTCACGGGGCGGTCCCCCGCGTCCAGCAGTTCCGGGTACCCCCCGATGACTTGTGTCTCACCCGGCTGAAGCCGAGACACTGAGACGCCCGCGGACAACCCACTCCCTTCCCGCACAACCGTCCCGATCCAGGGGGGGGCCCCGGGTGTCCACTCCAAAGCCGGTCGCTCCCGAGACCACAGGATCTGCCCCAACGCAACCTCCGGTCCCAGCGGACGCCCCTCCGGTGTAAAGAAGTCGCCGTTGACCGCAGCAAGCACGCCACCACCGGCGGTTCCGACGAGTTCCGACACGGTGGACAGTCCCGCGCCATGCTGTCCGGCCTCACCCGCGGGAAGCACTCTCAGGCCCAGCTCGCATCGCGCCAGTTCCACGCGCAGGACATGCACCGCCCACGGACCCTTCTGGGACCACACGAAGTGGTAGGAGAGACCCTCACGAACGAAGCGGGCACGGACCGAGTCCGCTCCCAGATAGGAAAGCAGCGCATCGGGTAGCGGTTCGGGGAGACGAGCCGGACGATCGGGAGCCGTGCACGCGAGAACCAGGGTAGCCAAGGTGCCCACCAGCGATTTGATGTTCAAGGGTCCCATTCTGCCGCCCAGATCGGAAAACGCTGTGCTATCCCGGAATCGTCTTACGGTGACTCCACTAGGATAGCCCCCGTCCCATGATTCTTCTATACTCGGGCGCCATGACATTCCGACGCGCCAGAGCTGCCCCCGCGGGCCCCAGCCACATCGGATGGCACGCATTGGGTCTGGCCCTGGCCCTGTCCTCCCCCCTGGCCGGCTTTCTGGCGTCTCCGCTGAGCGCCCAAGCCGCCGCGGAGGACATGAAAATCCGCATCGGCGTCACCGCCGGGGGGATCGGGTCGATCGGCGCCTCCGTCGAGTTTCTCTGGGGGAATCGGAGTATCGACGTGAACCTGGGGACGTTCTCGTTCAGCGAGGTGAGCCTGGCCGTCACGGCCAAGCAGTATTTCGGCAGAGGCGACATGCGACCGTTCGCGGGTGTGGGGCTCTGGGGAATCATCGGATCGACCGGAGAAGAGGGTGAACAAACGGGCAAAACGTTGATCCTCCGCGTTCCTGTGGGGGGAGACTGGAACTTCACCGGGAGGCATCACCTGGGCGGGAGTCTGGCCGTGAATGAAGGACTGTGGGTCGATCGAGCCGATCCCGAGGACCACAGGCCTGTCAGCCGGCGACCGGTCCCCCTCCCAGGGTTTTACTACCGTGTCGAACCCTAGCGGCACTGGGCGCCTAGGGCTCTTCGGCCTCGTCCCAGATCTCCTTCCAGAATTCGTCTTCCTCCCTACTGATCTGCTTCAGATCCAGGGGCTCCGGATCGTCTCTGAGAAGAGCGCCTTCCTCCTCGATCCGACGGATGTCATCCTGGTCTATCCGGGGGGGCGAGAAGTCCGTCGATCTCTTGAGCTTCAGTCGCATGGCAATCCAAGCGTATGCGACCAAAGCACCGAGAAAGAACCAGAGCACGGGCCAAAAAAAGCGTTGGACAATCATGACGCCACTCGGATCATGAGACGGGAGACATCCCCACGTATTTGAGCCCGCTGCCCGTGTTGAAGAGAACGACCTCCTCCTCGCGACCGAGAGCACCCATCGCGATGAGCGCCGGCACTGCAGCCGCAACAGCACCGCCCTCCGGTGCCGCAAAAATTCCGGTATCCTGACCGACGGCCTGAACCCAGTCGGCCATGTCCTGATCCCGGATCGCCACGGCGGCCCCTCCCGACTCGCGAATCGCCCTCAGGATCAGAAAGTCACCGACCGCCCCCGGCACGCGCAGCCCGGACGCATAAGTGGCGGCATCCACCCACGGCTCCGCCTCCACGGCACCGCTCTCCCAAGCTCGCACCATCGGGGCGCACCCGGTGGCCTGCACGGAGAACATTTTCGGCCGCTCCGGACCGATCCAGCCTATTCGCTCCATCTCATCGAACGCCTTCCACATCCCGATCAGGCCAGTTCCGCCGCCAGTCGGGTAGACGATGCCGCCGGGAAGTCGGCCACCGAGCTGTTCGAAGAGCTCGTAGCCCATCGTTTTCTTGCCCTCCACCCGGTACGGTTCTTTGAGGGTGGAGAGATCGAACCAACCGTGCTGCTCCACACCCTCCCGCACCACTCGCCCGCAATCAGTGATCAGCCCGTCGAGAAGCTGTAAATCCGCGCCCAACGCCCGGATCTCCGCCAGGATGGGAACGGGCGTATCCGTGGGCACCACCACGTGCACCGGCAGGCCGGCCGCCGCGCCGTACGCCGCCGCCGCGCCGCCCGCGTTGCCCGCGGAAGGGAGCGCTAGAGCGGTTGCACCCAGCTCCTTGGCACGCGAGACGGCCAAGCAAAGCCCGCGGTCCTTGAAGCTCCCCGTCGGGTTCTGCCCCTCGTCTTTGATCCAGACCCGTCCGGCCCCCATGCGGGCCGCCAAGCGGGGCGCATCCAGAAGGGGCGTCCACCCCTCGCCCAGGCTGACCTGGCAGGCCCGGTCCCGAACGGGAAGCACCTCCTCATAGCGCCACAGATCGGCCCTGCGCCCCACGAGATCGGCGGACTGAAACCCAGGCCGGATGGCCTCGAGATCGTAACGCGCGAAGTACGGCTTCCCGGCGGGCGACAAGCCGTGCAAGGCTTCGCTTTCTACGGTTTCGCCGGTGTACGTACACTCGAGATGGCTGGCCCCCCGTAGCTGTGAGGTAACGGGTGGAGTCGTCATCAGTGAAAGTTCACCAAACTAAGGCTTCATATCGAGTCGGAAGCGTTCATCGTCGAATCCTGGAACTCGATCATGCGAGCACCGTATGCGAACATGCGCGCACGGGGCAACCCTCCAGACGTCGAGGGCCTCTAGCCGTCTAGCCAACCGGCAACCAGCCAAAACGCCGCCCTCTCGCGCCGCCCGCCAGTCCACGAGGTTATTCGTACCGCAGCGCGTCAATCGGATCCAACTTCGCCGCACGCTGCGCCGGCCAGATACCGAAGAACAGCCCGATAGCCGCCGAAAACAGTACCGCCGCAATGACGATGCTCGGCGATACCACGGTATCCCAACCCTGTGTGCGGGTGAGCACTCCCGCACCCCCGATCCCCGCACCCACACCGAGGACTCCTCCCATCACGCACAGGACCAGGGCCTCGATCAGGAATTGGAAGAGGATGGCCTTGCGTGTCGCACCGAGGGCCTTCCGGACGCCGATCTCGCGCGTACGCTCCGTCACGCTCACAAGCATGATGTTCATGATGCCGATCCCACCGACGAGCAGGCTGATACCTGCAATTCCTGAGAGCAGCAGGGTGAACGTCTGGGCCGTGGCGTTGAAGGTCTCGACCAGATCACTGGAGTTGCGAATCTGGAAGTCCACCTCCTCGCCCGGCCGGATGCGATGCACGCGCCGCAGGATGCGGTCGATCTCGCCGTATGCTTGGTCCATCGCCTCCGGCGAGCTTACCTGAGCGGAGATCGACGAAAGTCGGGCACGGCCCCCGAACACCCTGTACTGCGCGGTGCTCGTGGGGGCAAACACTTCCTCGTCGGGTCGATTGAATCCTGCGACACCCTTCTCTTCGAGAATTCCGATGACCTCGAACGGCTGGCCCCGGATCTGGATGGTCTTCCCAACTAGGAGCGCGGCGGGGGTCCCAAGCGCCTCAGGCACGGCGTAGCCGAGCACAGCCACCCGGCGTCGCCCCTGCACGTGTCCTTGGTCGAAGATCTCCCCGTACTCGACGTTCAGGTTATATATCCCGAAGTACTCAGGCCAAACGCCTCGTACCTGATTGTTCGAATTCCATCGGAGGTACGCGAGCTGGACCCGGGAGCTAATCTCCGGAGAGATCGTCAGCAGACCACCCGACTCGTTACGGAGTGCCTCAGCGTCGGCCACTTCCAGGTCTTCAGTGTCGGCCGTCGAGACCCCGCCGAAGCGCCGCTGGTCAGCCCGTATGGTCAGAACGTTCGTGCCCATACGCGAGAGTCGATCCTCCACGTTCCGCTGCGCGCCTTCGCCCAGTGCCACCATGGCGATCACCGCCGAGACCCCGATGATGATCCCAAGGGTCGTAAGGAACGACCGCAACAGATTGGCACGGATGGCTCCCAATGCCACCCAGACGATTTCACGAATCAGCATTAGGGCCTACCGGAATCCCCTGCCCCCGCTCGGTCCACCGCCGCCGAACGGGCTGAAGTTAGAACGGATCCGGTTGAGGATTTCTTCCTGCGAGGCCCGTAGTTGTGCGGCACCGAGGATCGCGATCGACTCGCCCTCTTCGAGGCCACTCACGACCTCGGTGAAATCCCAATCGTTGAGTCCGATCATCACCGCTCGCGGTTCGATCGTCCCCTCCTCAGCCATCACAAAAACTACGGCACGCCGCGCATCTCTCTGCCGTAACGCAACGTTCTCCCCACCGTGCCCGGTCTGTGCCTCTCGCCCGAAACCTCCGGCACCAGGGAAGCCACCACCCCCAGCGCGACCGCGTCGACCGGAGAAGAGCACACGGGCGGAGTCCTGTGAGATCTCACCACCCTCGATCAACGCCCTCAGGGAGTCGAAGACCGCGCCACCGGGCCCGTTCCCCGCGCCTCTGCCCACCCCAAACTGACGACCGCCCGGGGCAGCACCCGCTTGCGCGCCCCCCTGAGCACCGGACGAGCCTTCACCGGGCGCAACGGCCCCGCCGTCTCGTGGCGGCCCCTCTACTGCACGAGGCCAGCCATTTCCCTGCCCACCACGTTGGGCACGAGCACCCGCACCGCGACCGCCCCCACCACCCAACCCCGCGAACAGGCTACGCGTGTCGATGGCTTCGGGGTCGAGCCCGAGCACCATCGCCGCTGGCTGTACGTCCTGCGGCGTCACCACCGCGCTGTTCGGGATCAGGAGCACCCCCGTCGCCTGGGCAAGCTCGACCTCGACCTCAGCGTTCATCCCCGGGCGAAGCAGGCCAGAGCTGTTGTCGAGCTGCACGATCACCGGGAACATCGTGACGTTCTGCTGCACGACCGCCTGGGGCTCGATCTTCTCCACGATCCCGACGAAATTCAGGTCGGGGTAGGCCTCCACGGTCACGTTCGCCGGCATTCCCGCGCGAATATCACCCATGTCGGTCTCATCCACGAGGGTTCGGACCTGCATGGACTTGAGGTCGGCCATGATCACCAGCGTAGTTCCTCCTGAGACGTTCTGGGATGCCGACTGGATAACCTGACCCTCCTCGACGTTCCTCTCGAGCACCGTACCCGCCAACGGCGCCCGGATGACCACGTCTTCCAAGCGGAGCAGGGCCAGTTCGAAGTTGGTGTCGGCTCTGACCAGCGTCGCCTGGGCATTGGCGAAATCCAGGGCCCTGGTCTCATGCTCCTGAGTGGAGATGACGCCCGATCGCAACAACTCTTCGGAACGGTCCAGTTGCGCTTGCGAAATCTCCAACCTGGCCCGCGCGACCTGCAGATCCGCCTCCGCCTGGTTGAAATCGTTCTGGACATCGCGGGGATCGACCTCGGCGAGGAGCGCTCCGGGTTCCACCTCGTCGCCGACATCGACATAAAGCCGAAGGATCTCTCCGGATGCCTTGGACGTGACCTCCACCGCGCGGATGGGCTCGACGCTGCCCGTGGCCTCCGCGGTAATCATTAGGTTTCCGCGCGTGACGGCGGCGGTCTGGAGCGATGGCGCCTCGTCCGCTTCACTGCTTCCACAGCCGATGACTACGGAAGCCAATAAGGCAGCACCCCACGATCTCATCCGCATCATGTTTCGACCCCTCCTTGTTCCTTCAAAAAATCCCTGGCGATGTGGCCGTCGTACAGATGAACTTGGCGCATGGCGTATGCGGCGATGTTCGCCTCGTGCGTGACGATCACGATGGTCTGGCCCTCGCGGTTCAACTCGACGAAGACGTCCATGATCTCCTTACCCGTCACCGAGTCGAGGTTACCCGTAGGCTCGTCCGCAAGGAGAAGCGCTGGATTGTTGATCAGTGCTCTGGCCACGGCCACGCGTTGTCTCTGCCCTCCGGAAAGTTCCGGCGGGCGGTGGTCCATCCGGTCGCTGAGCCCGACCAACTCCAGCTTATCCTCAGCCCGCTGCCTCCGCTCCTTTGCGCCGACCCCCGCATAGATGAGCGGGAGTTCCACGTTGTGGAGCGCGGTAGCCCGGGGAAGGAGGTTGAACGTCTGAAAGACGAACCCGATCTCGCGGTTTCGAATGCGCGCGAGTTCGTCGTCACTCAGTTCGCTGACTAGCACACCGTTCAGCCAGTACTCGCCCGCCGACGGCGTATCCAAGCACCCGACTAGGTTCATGAAGGTGGACTTCCCACTCCCGGATGGACCCATGACGGCCACGAACTCCCCGGGGCGAATCTCTAGGTCGACGCCTCGCAGCGCCCGCACGGTCTCAGCGCCAAGGACATAGTCCTTACGCAACCCCCGACTCCGGATGATCAACTCACTCACAGACCCCTCCACCTATCTCCCCGAGTCGCCGCGACGCCGTTCGGCGTCGCGCTCCGCCAACAACACGTCGTACTGCGCACGTTGATCGTCGGTGAGCACCTGCTTGATCTCTTCCCTAAGATCCGCGATCAGGGACCGGTACCGCGGCTGAAACTCCTTGTCCAACTGGGACATACGGTGCCTGTGGAATACTACGAGCGAGTCGACGTTGGTCTTCTGGACGGCGCTCAGTCCGACGTTGTCGACAATCAGCCGGCGGCGACCCCCTTCCGTTCTGGACCCCGCATCCTCGCGGACTTCAGCGGATGGGTTTACACTCGCCGTCTCATCCCAAGCGAGCCCGACCACGATGCCGCTCCCGAAGAGAAGCACCAGCGCGCTCCCGGCGACAATCTTCGCTTTCAAGGTGCTCGCCGTAATCATCAGAACGTCGCCTCAGCTAACAGGAAGGGATCATCCCCTTCGGACCAATCCATCGATTGCGGTAGCGTGCGGTCTTCGAGATCCACCGTGAGTGCCTGCTCGATGTCCCATTCAGGAACCGACCGGCCTCGTATAAAAAGAACACCCGCTATCGCGGCCGCGAGGACCGCAGCACGAATGACCGTTCTGGACCATGACTGAAGGAAGTCTAAGACCCCCACCTCCACTGCGAGACGGCGCCTCGACAATTCGTGGTCGGCCCGCGCCATCACGAGAGACCGGAACCGGGACCAGTATCCAAGATCGTCGAGTCCGGGGTCGAGGATAGCCAAGTCGGAGTCCGATCCGGGAACGCTATCGCCCCCTTGCGGGCCGAAGCGCCTCTTCCGCTCGTCGCTCGTCATGCTGTTCTCACTATGCTTGGTACTCTTCGTGACTTCTCACCCACGGCGGCGAACTGTGCCAGATCTGAGTCCCGCCGCAAAGCTTGTTTCGCAAAGTGGAGGTGCGATCGCACGGTCCCACAAGGAATTCCAAGGTGCTCCGCAATCTCCCGGTGCTTCCAACCCTCAAGATCGTGCAGGAGCACGATCTCTCTTTGAACCTCCGAAAGCCGCTGGAGCGCCCTTCCCAATCGTTCCTGAAGTTCTGCATGCTCCGTCGCCTTTTCCGGCGTCCGGCCCCGGGCCGCAGCCGCCTCAGGCACATCATCCATATCCCGTAGAACCTCTCTACGCACCAAGTTGCGGGCGCGGTTTCGTACGATCATCAAAAGCCAACCAGCGAATCGCTCAGGAGTCCTGCAATCATCGAGTCGCTTGAGAGCGACCACGAACCCCTCCTGTGCGGCGTCTTCGGCGTCGTCGTGACGACCCGTGACCGAAAGGCTGACAGCATAGGCAGCGCGCATGTATCGGCCGACGAGAGTCCCAAAGGCCTCGCTATCGCCAGCTTGTGCCCTCCGGACCAATGAAGCGTCCAGCTCACTCTCCATTTCACTCATGAGACACCCCTACCGCCCTCCGTGTTGAGCGTTCGTTGCGCCCGTGCAACCCCTGAGACGCATCATCCACTCGTTTCGTTAGCTGAGGGGGCCGATCTCGCCCCGCCGAGGAGCTCGGGCAATTGCAGCTCCGGAAGTTCTTCCAGAGATCTCCCCGTCACGAGCGTGTCCCCGCAGGCCACACCGGGTTCGGCCGCCTTATAGAAGAACAGGTGCATCACGGGCGCCCCCGGGTCGATGGCCGAGCCCGTCGATGCCTGGCCGCGAAGACGCACGATCCACTCGCAGCCATCGTGCTCGAAACTCCGATGTGGAAGCTCCGCGAGGGGGGTGGGCACCAGTTGGGTCCTCTGAGGTTCCTCACGGCCAAGCGCCGTCCCCTTTCCGTCGGGTCGGCTCCCTCGGCCACCCCCGCTTCGGCGCGATGAGCCCTTCCCGCGAGGGCCATCGGGACGCTCACGTTGCCCACGGAGACCCGGGGCCTGCGACGCGGGCACAGCGCCCGGCCCGTCGGTCCCTCCAGCGGGGCGCGGGGCGGACTCACCTACGACCTTCCGGATCGAGATCGGCTTGGGCTTGCCCGTTGCGTCTTTCTTGCGTTCGGTCTGATCCATGCACTCGTCCAACTAGGGGGACGATCAAATAGGGGGACGATCAAAATTGCGATACCGTTCCAGGCTGGCTATGGTGGGCAACGGTTTCGTCGATGCCCGTGGGCGATTTTCTTTCTTGGCTGACGACCGTGCCGGGTTATAGCTTTCAAGGGAACGTATAGGGAATCTCACCAGCCGACACCGGCGATAAGACACGGGCATGACCGAAGGCACCGTAAATACGAGTGGGGCGAAGCGCGAGTACGGCCAACTGCTTCATTTGCACACGCGCTTGCTGAGCCAGCTCCGTGAGATTCGTGATCATCTGATTGCACCTGGCACCCTCGAGATTCTCGCGGCCATTCGGCGTCGCACCGGAGCGGATCCCGATGCTGCCCTGTCCGAGATCACCACTGCGGTCGAACAGGCTATTCGCGCACTGAAGCTGAGCGAAGGGCAGATCCGCGATGAGGTGATGGAGGACTACAAGCAAGCTGAAGTCGACGGCATCGGTAACCTACCGGCCACGTTGGCCCGCTTCCTCACTGAGCGTATGGAGATGCCCGGTTTCACCTACAAAGTGATCCACGACGAGAACCGCGGCTGGATCATTTTATGGAAGGAATACACGCAAACGGGCTCAGTCCGTGGCTCCGGCCAGTTCTACGAACGCCCTTACGCCTGTATCGACGAGTAAGTCAGCGTCGACAACGCCTCACTTCCGTAGAACATCTTGATGTACCGCGCTTGCGTCGGCGTCACCCTTCGGACCGTCCACACCAACCGGACGTAGTTCGGCTCTCGCGGCTCGCTGAGAAGCCTCATACCGGCCTCCGCAGGCAGTCGATCCCCCTTCCTGTTGTTACACGGGGAGCACGAGGAGACCAGATTCTGCCAAGAGTTGTCCCCACCCCGGGACAGCGGAAGGATATGGTCGCGGGTAAGGAACTGCCGGCCCTTCAGTTCTCCGCGATGACGTCCACAGTACTGGCATGTGTATTCGTCTCGGGCGAACAGAAAAGTGTTCGTGACCTGGCGGCGGAAGCGGCGTGGCACCTGGACGAAGCGCACGAGCCGGATCACGGTCGGAAACGGAAGTTCGGTCCGCGGGGAGCGGAACGCCCGTGACTTGTCCACCTCGAGAATCTCAGCCTTTTGGTCGAGAACCAGCCGGATGGCACGACGAGCCGGAATAATGGTCAACGGCTCGAAAGACGCATTCAAAGCCAAGCAGCCCATAGCTCGAACAAACCTCCCTGCCAACTTTACCTTTTTGGGGCCCTCGAGCCCCACTCCCCACTTGTACCTCAGTAAACTACCAAGGCTCCCCAGGGCTCCGCTACAGGAGGGCGCTCGGATCCCGGTCGATCGCGACCCGGACGTCCGCACCGCGCGTCCGGAAATCCGCTTGAAGTCGCTTGGCGACGACCCCCAGGGCCTTGGCCGACGGGCTCCGTAGGAGAAAGTGCCAGCGCCAGCGCCCGTGGAGCCGCTCGATCGGTGAGGGGGCGGGCCCGATCAAATCGACTTGAATTCCGGAGATCAGGTGTGGGCGCAGCCACCGTGCCGCGGCTTCAGCGTTGCCTGCAGCATCTTCTGGCACCGGGCTGCTGACGACCACGTTGACGAGCCGGACCATGGGTGGATATACCGGGTGCCTGCGCTCATCCAATTCCCGCGTGGCGAACGCCGCATAGTCATGGGCGAGCGCGGCCTGGATCGCATAGTGCTCAGGAAGCGCCGTCTGGATCAGCACCTCGCCTCCAAGTTCCCCTCTCCCCGCTCGACCAGCAACCTGGCTCAGCAGTTGAAACGTCCGCTCCGTGGCGCGGAAATCAGGCAGGTGAATCCCCACATCCGCGTTCACGACACCGACCAGCGTCACCCCCGGAAAGTCGAGGCCCTTGGCGATCATCTGGGTGCCGAGAAGGATGTCCACTTCGTGGCGCTCGACACGGCCGAGGATCA